>Ga0302280_1001413_pt1 | contig 19826 bp, 18 predicted proteins | sample III_Fen_E1_1_FD_198771 | JGI IMG/M metagenome (GOLD analysis project Ga0302280, IMG submission 198771) | Peat permafrost microbial communities from Stordalen Mire near Abisko, Sweden - III_Fen_E1_1 | ecosystem: Environmental > Terrestrial > Soil > Wetlands > Permafrost | place: Sweden: Abisko... | reverse complement strand
GCTAGGCGACTGGATAAATGTGTGGGACTCACATACATATTATAATTTTGACAAAACATACGACATCTATAGCACACCAGTAATTTATATACTCGACAGTGACAAGAAGATAATTGCCAAACGCCTTGATGTGGACCAGCTATATGATTTCTTTGAAAAGCTCCAGAAAATGGAGAATGACAAAGCGAACGAGAAGGATAAAAAGCCCTAAGTTTTTAGGATAACCTCATCTTAAAATCTTCATATCCGAACTCCCTGACGGTTTTCATGTTACCGTCTTTGTCCATAATGGCAATTGAAGGCAGGTTAACCCCATTGAAAGTATTGTTTTTCACCATGGTATAAACAGCCATATTCAGGAAGATAAGCTTTTGGCCAATGGCTAAAGGGGCTGGGAATGAGTAGTCTCCAATCACATCGCCGGTCAGGCAGGTTGGCCCCACGAGGCGGTAAATGTGTCCGTTTTCTGACTCTGTGGTTGCATCCAAAATAGTTGGCAGATAAGGCATTTCAAGAACATCAGGCATGTGCGTCGTAGCTGAAACATCCAAAACGGCAATATCCATTCCGTTCTTCAAAACATCAACTACACTTGCCACCAATATGCCCGCATTCAAAGCAACAGCCTCACCCGGTTCAAGATATACCTGTAAATAAGGATAGCGCTTTTTGAAATCTATGATGATATTGCAAAGTAGGTCAATATCATAATTGCGGCGGGTAATGTGGTGGCCGCCACCGAAATTTATCCATTTCATTTGAGAAAAATAACCGCCGAATTTTTCCTCCACCACCTTTAAAGTGCGCTGTAAGGAATCGGCATTCAATTCACAAAGATTATGAAAATGAATGCCTTCGATACCATCAAGGTTTTGAGGCTCAAAATTTGCCAGTGTTACCCCAAAGTGCGAATTCGGCCCGCATGGGTCGTACATAGGGGTTTCGGTTTCGCAATGTTCAGGGTTTACTCGGATGCCACAGGAAACCTTCTTAGAGGAGGTTCTTATCGTTTCTTTAAACCTGTTCCATTGTGAAAATGAGTTAAAAACAAGGTGGTCGGAGTATTTGATATAGTCATGGATATTAGATTCTGTGAATGACGGAGAGAAAGTGTGCATCTCACCGCCAAATTCGGTAGCGCCGAGCCTTGCCTCAAATACGGAACTTGCTTCAGCTCCGGCAAGGTAATTCTTCATAAGCGGGAAAACGCTGAACATAGAGAAGCTCTTTAACGCCGCCAATATCCTGCACCCGGATGTCTCCTGCACATATTGAAGAATTTTTAAGTTTTGCTCTAACCTGCTTTCGCTTACCACATAGCATGGGGTTTCAACATTGGCAAAATCTTCAATATTCCAACCGGTTGGGTCTATCCAGGGTTCTACAAAGGGCGTGGCATTTTGTTTTGACATTTGAATGCAAAGTTAAAAGTAAAACAACTTCATCGTGAACATTTTTGCCAATTCTTATGTAATTAGTTTAAATGATATAAAATGAAAACCGTTGTAATAGGCGCTACAACCAATCCCGAAAGATATGCATATCTTGCTGTAAAAAGGTTGCTGAAGTTTGGCCATGAGGTTGTGCCGGTTGGCAAAAATGAGGGTGAGATCGATGGGATTAAAATACATACCGACCGGCCCGATGTAAAGGACGTACATACGGTAACCCTTTATTTAAATCCAATGCATCAAAAAGAAGTGTATGATTACATACTTAGCCTGCATCCAAAACGCATTATATTTAATCCCGGTGCCGAGAACCCGGAATTTGAAACCATCGCGAAAAAAAACGGGATAGAAGTTACCGAAGCTTGTACACTTGTATTGCTTTCAACCGGTATGTATGAAACCGCAGAAAAACAATGATGCAAAATTAGATTTTTCAATATTTACAATCCTTGACAATCCGCTCTTTTCTATTCATTATCTTTGCACCGTTTATTATAAAAAAATAAAATGAAAGCAGTTATCCCAGTTGCAGGTATAGGTTCCCGTCTGAGGCCACATACCCACACCCAGCCAAAAGCTCTTATACCTGTTGCAGGTAAACCCATTTTGGCTCACATCGTAGATTCACTGAAAGAGGCAGGATTCACGGATTTTGTATTTATAATAGGTTACCTTGGCGAGAAAATACAGGAATATGTAAACGAACATTATAAAGATACGATAAAATCAACTTTTGTAGTACAGTCGGTTCGTGAAGGCATAGCCCACGCCCTTTGGATGGCCCGTGAATACGTGGAAGGTGAAGATGAAATCATCATCGCCCTTGGAGATACCATCTTTGATATGAATATGCTTGATTTTCTGCATACGCACCATTCGGCCCTTGGCACCAAAAGCGTAGAAGACCCACGGAGATTTGGCGTAGTAGAGATCGATGAAGAAGGATACATAAAAAAACTTGTTGAAAAACCAAGCATACCCCTTTCCAATTTGGCACTCGTAGGAATTTATAAAATAAAGGAAGTAGCAAAACTGTATGAATCCATTAAATATAATATAGAAAACAACATACGGACTAAAAACGAATTCCAGTTAACCGACGCCCTGATGCATATGATAGAAAAACAGGGGGTAAAATTTATTAGTTATAATGTCGCCAACTGGTTTGATTGTGGTAAAAAAGATGCACTACTGGAAACCAATGCGATACTTTTGAAAAAGCCAGAACTCACTACCAATTCAGAACATAAATTTCATAATACGATCATCATTCCACCTGTCAATATATCCGATACCTGCGAAATACGTAATTCTATCCTTGGGCCCAACGTAAGTATTGGGTCAAAAACGCATATAGAAAACTCGATAATCCGTGAATCTATTATCGGCCTTGATGCCCAAATACATAATGCGGTACTTCATGATTCACTCATAGGTAACGAAGCCTCTCTCCATGGCCTTAGCCAAAGTTTGAACCTTGGCGACAGCGCAGAGATCAATTACGATTGATCAGTTTTCTAATTATCAACCTCTATCGCCTTCAAAGGTATTTTTACCAATGATTTAATATTGGCAAGCTGCTGGGCAAGCTCGGTTTCATTTCCTGCAATCACAAGTTTATAGCTATCGGGTGTAAAATACTTTTTTATGGCTTTATTTACCTGTTCAAGGGTAATATTATCAATAGCCTGCAAAGCTGCTTTTCGTTTTTCGAAATCAGGATAAACCAACGGATTAAAATAACCCACAATATTATCTGGAGTTTCGGCCCCCAAAAAGCGGTTTTTAATAACCACCTTTATTGTATTTAATTGTTCCTCGGTAATGCCCTTTGTATAGAAGTCGGTTAAAACTTTGTCTACCGATTGGATGGTTGCATACATTACTTCATTGCGTACCCGGGTAGATATCGTGTATACACCAGTGTTTTCATCCACCGAAAACCTGCTTCCTATACCGTATGTTTTTCCTTCCTTTTCCCTAACCTGGTTAAAGATCATTTCATTAAAAGCATTATTGGCAATTTGGAATGCGAATACATCTTTAGAGCCTGCCGAAGGCCCTTTTTTCGTCCAGTTCAAGGCAGCCTGTACAGCATTGTCGCGGTTTACAAAAGCACACTCCTTTTTACTAATATCAGGTGCGCCAAAGTCCACTCCATTAACCTCGCCATAGGCTGCCAGCCAGCCTTCAAAATATTTTGAGATAAGCTGTTTCAACTTTTCTTTGTCAGGTTTGCCACACACCACAAGAATGGTGTTTTTGGGAGTAAAATTGAAATTGTAAAACTCTTTGATTTCCGGCACGCCCATTTTTTTAAGCTGTTCAGGATAAAAATGCCTTCCCAATGGGTTACCGGTGCCAAACACAAAATAATTGCTGTATACAGTTCCTAAATCTGTTATATCCATTTTAGAGGTATTATTATAATCGTTGGTTTCCCGGAGCATCTCATCTATTTCATCTTTTGGAAATGTAGGCTGAGTTAAAATGGCAGCGAGCATATCCATTCCCATATCGATATCACTGTTTAATACGTCCATAGATACCTGTGTAAAATTATCATTTGCGGTTGCTGATACCCCCGAACCCATAAGGGCGCTGATACTGTCAATTTGTGAACGGGTATATTTTGCATTTCCAAAAAGCAATGCCTCTGATGTAAATCCTGAGATATTTTGCAAACCTGGTGTCTCATTCTTTTTACCTGTATTTACGTAAAAATGCAGGGAAGTAACCGGCAAGTTGCCATACTCCATAAAAACCACCTGTAAACCGTTTTTGAGTTTATATTTTTCCTGCTTCAGGTCTGCAAGCTGGGCTTTTGCTGAAACAGCCATGAGCAATATGCTAAAGCCGGTAAAAAACGCCAGAAATTTTATATATGATATTGTCTTTTTCATTTTCTTTATTTTTAAAATGATGATAACCTGTTTTTTAATTTATGGGTTTAACATTTATTACCTGCATCCTATCTGTTGAAAAATAAGTTGCTGCCACCCTTTTGAGGTCATCAGGGGTTACCTTTTTGTAATTATCAACGGCATGGTAGGCCAAATTATAATCATGCCCATAATACTCATAATTGTCTAATTCAACGGCTATACCTTCAGCGCTATAATTACTCATTGCATTAGTGGCTTCCATACCGCGTATGTAATTATCAATGATCTTCTGATCAATACCATCCGTAGCTATTTTATCAATTTCTTCACGTATCGCCTTTTTTACTTTCACATTTCCCATCTGTGCATTCATTATAATATCTATTACTTCCAAATGCGGATACAGGGCAGTTTTATCAGAACTGCTCTGGATTCCGTAGGCCTGGTGATTTTTATTTACAAGCCTGTTTTTAAGAATCGAATTATCGTCAAAAAATAGTATGTCACTAAGCATATCAATGGCGAAGTAATCTTTATCGGTAGCGGCAGGCCATGGGATAACGTAAGAATATATCTGAACCGGAAAATCTAACGGCAGATCATTTGATTTTACTTTGGAAGTAAATACATCGGGTATATCTTTATTTTCTTCAAGTTTTAATTGTTTTGTAATGACGCCAAAATATTTTTCAGCGAGGGCAAAGACCTCTTCGTGTTTAACATTGCCAACTACTACTATAAAGGCATTATTAGGCGCATAATGTGCATCATAAAAAGCCTGGCACTGCTCTTTCGTAAAGGCCGTTATTTGATCCAGAAAACCGATAACGTCTACTTCATAGGGATGGCCTTCCGGGTACAGGAGTTTGTACCTGTCAGCATTCATTTTGCCGTACCAGTTGCTCAGTCCATTGCGCAACTCCTCTCCTACTACCTGTCTTTCCGTATTCAGAATGTCTTGTGTAATCACAAGGTTATTCATCCTGTCTGCTTCTATGTCCATCATTTTTTCGAGCGCTGTTACCGGTACGTATTCATGATATTCTGTACGGTCAAAAGACGTGGAAGCATTGCAATCGCCCCCCACTTTTCTTACGTTGTCAAAAACAGAATTTCCAGGGTATTTTTCTGTCCCCCTGAACATCATATGCTCAAACATATGGGCCATGCCACGGATGCCAGGCTTTTCATCTTTGCTACCGGTGCGGTATGTTACCTGGAAAAACGCGAAATCATTACCCGGCTTTTCACACACTATCACCTTTAATCCATTTTTTAGGGTAGTGCTAAAACTGGGGTATTCTATAGCCCTTGCCTGAAAACAGGAGGCTATCAACAATAGTATTAAAAAGTATTTCTTCATAGTAGTTAATTTATAATATTCATTCTTGTTAGTTTCCGAAAATGTTTATTCCCAGCCTGAAGCCGGTACTTACCCTCTGACCCTCACTGAAGCCGGTGACGAAGGATAAGCGGAATATCCTGAATTTCTCAATCCCTGCATATAACTCAATATATTGAGAAATTGTATTGGCAGTAAGGTAATTTATCCCTGCAATTTCGCTCAGGTGTAATTTGCGTATCAATGGGAATTTATTCAGGATAAACCCACCGAAATTATGCTCAAAACGGGCCTCTATAAACTGGTCATTTGTGCTGTATTTATAATATGGTAGGAGATCAAAACTGTTTTGGCTTACAACAGACAAAAATGTCTGGTCGCCATTAAAATGATGATAGTCCATAAAATACATACTGGCATTATTGATAAATTTACCTGCTGTAATCGTCCACTTTGAATGCCCTAATAGTTTCAGGTTGAATTTACCGGTTAAAGTGGCGCTCAGGTAATCATAATTGACCATTGAGCCTAAAACATTTGATATGCCTTTTTTATAGCTAATATTCAGAACAGGATATTTGTTATCTAAAAGTATTTTTTGGTAGGGGCGGGTATAATACCTCTGCTTGAATACAAACTTAAGATTTGCCCTAAATACCAGTGCCTTGTTTTCAATGAAAGAAGGCTGGCCTTCAGGAACTATCTGCTGCGGGTCATTTGAGGTGTATTCATAATTTTTTTTTACAATAGTAAAATTGGTTGTGTTGACAAGTGGGCTACGGTCTTCGAAATTAAGGCCGGCGCCAAAATCAATCCCGTTAACCAATTCCATATTGTGATATGCGCTAATATAAGCCAGCTGATATACCTTCATATAGTTTTCCTTTGCCAAAAGTGTATAAAACGTATTAATTATCGGTAAAATGGGCAGGCCGCCATTGAATTGCTGGGTTATTACCCCGCCGCTCACGGATAAACTCCTGAATTTTTCCGGTTTATAATTATAATAAACGGACAGTCTGCTATTAAACCTGCGGTTGCTAAACCCATAAAATATATCCGGGGAAATATTGAAAGACCGGTTTTTTTCTAATTCTTTATAATAATAAAAATTAAGCCCGGTTACCAGGCCCTGTACTGTATTGAAGTTCAAATCATTTATTAGTGAAGAAATACCGAATGTTTCTTTTGTGTATCTATCCCGGTACGAATAGCCTCCAAAAATAAAGCCAAGTGGGTTGAATTTGTTGTTTTTCCTGTCCACCGAATCCAGGTATTTTTTTGAATTGCGGATGGCCATTATACTGTCACGTTTGCGGTAGTCATTTGCTTCTTCGGTAGTAAGCGGAACGGGACGGGTTTCGTGCCAGTATGCAGTATCTTTTTTATTGGCGTCTTCATTTATTTTCAATTCTTCGCCGCCGAAAAAATGTTTTGAGAAATCAGGATTGATATTATAATTAGCATCAACACCTACGTATACACCGCTATATTTGAAACCCATAACACTGAACCGGAACAGAAATTTATTGTTAAAAGGCATCCAGACGTCTTTGTCAACAGGTACAAAATTCTGCTGGATCACAAGGGTATCCACAAAATCAATTTGCGCGTCTTTGGTTAAGTAAAGGTCGGTGCTATATATGCGCCAGCCACTTTCTTCAAGATAAATGTAACCGCGAAAAACCGGGTCGTTTTTGCGTTTTGGAATAACCTCAATCTTGTCAACCGTAACGCCATTTTCCTGGTAAGTGCCTATAAGTTTATAGTTATAGGAAAAGAGGGCATTGTTTGAGATGGGGGAAATGAAGCCACGCTCACTGAGGTCCTGGATATTCATTATATTTTCATAAAAGTTGAAAAGCATATCCGATGCCTGATTATAACTGAATGCTTTATTGTCACCACTAACCTTAGAGGAAATCATTTCTTCACGTATATGATCTGGTTTTTTGTAATTGAATTTTGACACTGATTCCGAAAGATAAATTATACCAGCAGTATCAATTAAATTCATGTCATCATTGGTTATTTTATGGCCCATGAACTTTTCAGGATGTTTAATAAGTCGCTCCAAACCTTTTATATAAACATCACATGAATAAGCATCCACCTGTTCGAGATAGTGTTTTCTCATTTTTATTGCATGTCTTATCATAGCATAAGCTGGGTCTTCTGAATTGGCGGATACGCTTATTTCCTGAATTTGCAGGGTTTCTTCCTGCATAGAGATATTCAATGTGATCTTTTCAGAGCCTACAGCTATGCTCTTTTCCTGTGATTTATAGCCAAGAAGCCTGAAAATAATACTATAGGTTCCAGGCTGCAATTCTATACTGTAAATGCCGTCGGTATTTGTGGTGGTGCCATGGGTAGTACCTTTTATATACACCCCGGCAAATGGCAGAGGCTGACCGGAAGCATCGGATACTTTTCCAGTAACTATTGTGGCAGAAGAAACAATACAGATTCCGCAAACCATTATTATCACCAAAAGTAATTGCTTAAATCTCATGAAAAAAGATAATTTAAAATAACTGCCACAAAACATAATTCCTTTTCTTTTTTTGCTTTTATAAAATTATGCAGCAAAGCAACAACTAAACCAAGGCTCAATATATTTTTTTAGACTTAATGAAGCTAATTTTCGACAAGGATATTTCGTCTAAGATTTAAATGCGTTTGTCGATATTAGTTAGTAAGCACTTCCAACGTTTAAATTGAGCCATTATTCTATTGTCAGGTAGCGAACTTAGCAAAAATTTCAAAGGAACGGAGTTTTAGAGAGGGAAAAATTATCCTCTATCTCCGTTATTCAACAAAATATCTTACCTCCATTTTAGTACCTTATATCATAAATAAAGCGCTTCATCGTTTTCTCCATGAATTCTTTCGCTTCTGCATTGCTGCGGTAAGCCGGCATACTCATCATGAAGGTTTGCTTTTTGAAATAGATATGAAGGTCTATCTCATCTTTGTCAGTTAAATGGCCCAGTATAATATAATAGGCATCCTCACCTAAGTCTTTAACCGTTTGTACGGAATCATAAAGGGATTTGGTGCCGTTCCATATTTTCTTCTTTGCATCATACGTTTCGAGTATTTGTACAGGCCGGAAGCCATAACCTTTAGACGTATAGTATTCACAATCGCAATCCCAGCTGTTTTCATTAGGAGGGTATTCTGAATAACTTATTCCCGTAAAATCGCTTAGCTGCTTATTGGTCAAAATTTCCTGGCATTTAGGGCTGCTAACTATTTGCAAAGGTTTATTATGATTATTCTTAAAGGCAAAGATTGTAATTAAAGCCCATGAAAGAATTAACGCAATTAGAATTATCTTAAATTTTATGTTCCTCATTTCCTTGCCCAAATATAAGTATATTATTATAAAAACATGTGGCAATTCAGACGTTCTGTTTCCGAAGTTCAAATACCTAACTGAATATTTTTTAAATTTTATATTTCCAAAATAAAAAAAACAGCTTACCTTTGCATTGTTTATTCGATCATTATTTATTGCAGCTTATCAAGAAAGGCAGAGGGACAGGCCCTGTGAAGCCTTAGCAACCCCGTTTAGACTAACATCTAAACCGAAGGTGCTAAATCCGTCCCGCTTAACAGCGGGAGAGATAAGAAACGAGAAATTGCATATCACTATGCAAAAACCTCCTACTTATCGGGAGAGTTTTTGCTCTCCCGCTTCATTTGATTTATACTTTTAGCTTTCAAAGGCAGGCTGCGTTTTGGTTTAACTTTTAAATTTTTTAACAAAATGCATTCAGAAACAAAAATCTTAAATTCAGTTCCTGTTGATGAACTGACAGGCTCTATATCAGTGCCTATTTATCAGACCTCTACCTTTGTACAGGAAGCCCCTAGCGTACACAAAGGTTTTGATTATTCCCGTACAAATAACCCCACCCGTAAAATCCTTGAAAATCTTGTGGCGGTTTTGGAAAACGGTACAGCAGGCTTTGCTTTTGCCAGTGGCCTTGCCGCTATTGACGCTGTTATAAAACTTCTCAGCCAAGGAGATGAAGTAGTAGCGGTAGATGATATTTATGGTGGTACTTACAGGATATTCACCCAGATATATTCCCGCATGGGCATTAAGATTTCCTTTACAGATACGTCCGAAGTAGCGAATGTAATTGAAAACATTACTCCCAAAACCCGCTTTGTATGGCTGGAAACTCCCACCAATCCTACCCTGAAAATATCTGATATCAGGCAGATTGCAAAGATCGCACATCAGAACAATGCTTTACTGGTAGTTGACAATACTTTTGCTTCTCCCGCGTTACAACAGCCATTGGATCTGGGCGCTGACATTATTATTCATAGCGCAACAAAATACCTGGCCGGCCACTCTGATGTGATCGCCGGACTGGTAGTAGTAAAAGATCAAAGCCTGGCGGAAAGATTAAAGTTTATTCAGAACTCAAGTGGTGGCATCCTTGGCCCATTTGATTCCTGGCTCACTATCAGGGGCATTGAAACACTTACCCTTCGTGTAGAAAGGCAATCACACAGCGCACAAAAAGTAGCTGAATTTTTAGCTGCACAGCCTGAAATTGAAAAAGTATTTTATCCGGGACTTGTAAGCCATAACAATCATGAAGTAGCTAAAAAACAGCAAAAACTTTTCGGTGGGGTGGTATCATTTACACTTAGGGAAGATTCACTTTCAGCCGCCGAAGAATTGGTTACCCGCACCGAATTATTCCACCTTGCGGAAAGTCTGGGTGGTGTAAAAAGTCTAATATGCCACCCGGCTAACATGACTCACAAAAGTATCCCTGCCACAGTGCGTAAAGCAGCAGGGGTAAGCGATTCTCTTATCCGATTGTCTGTTGGATTAGAGCATCCTGATGATTTGATTGAAGACTTGAAAGCGGCATTGAAATTAGCTGTAAAAAAAGACAAAACCATCCTGGTTTAAAAAACAATCACAGATAGACACAGATAAACACAGATATTCTTTCATCCGTTTTTATCAGCATCCATCTATGGTCAAATTATTATAAAAAATGGAAAGACAAAAATTAAAAATAGGCCTTTTTGGTTTCGGCTGCGTGGGCAAAGGTTTGTACGATGTGCTCCTGCATACCAAGGGACTGAAAGCGGAAATAACCAATATATGCGTGAAAGACAAAGAAAAAAAGCGAAGCCTGCCCACTGAGTTTTTTACTTATGACAAATTTGATATTCTCAACGATGAATCTATTAACGTAATTGTTGAGCTTATCGATGATGCGGATGCTGCTTTTGACATTACCCGCTATGCTATGCAGAAAGGCAAAGCTGTAGTTTCGGCTAACAAAAAAATGATAGCTGAGCATTTTAATGAACTTCTTGAATTGCAGCGTAATTATAATGTGCCTTTCCTGTACGAAGGCGCCGCTTGTGCAAGTATTCCGGTGATACGGAACCTTGAAGAATATTATGACAATGATCTGCTAAATTCTATCGAAGGAATCGTGAATGGTTCTATCAATTATATTCTTACAAAAATGCATCGGGATAACCTGGATTACAGTCTGGCGCTTAAAGAAACGCAGGAGCTTGGTTTTGCTGAAAGCGACCCAACCCTTGATGTAGCTGGTTATGACGCCCGCTATAAACTTTCATTGTTAGCCGCCCATGCTTTTGGGGTAGTGGTGGCTCCGGAGGATATTTTTTGTCATGGAATACAAACAATTGGTAAAGAAGACTTGCAATATGCCAAAGAAAAAGGCTATAAAATTAAGCTTATTGCCCGCGCAGTAAAGAATAAGAATAAACTTGCCCTGAGTGTGATTCCACAATTTATTTCTTTCGATGATATTTTATACAATATTGATGATGAGAACAATGGTCTGTGCGTAGAAGGCGTATTCAGTGATAAGCAGTTTTTTGCAGGTAAAGGTGCGGGCAGCTACCCCACTGGTTCAGCTGTACTTTCCGATATTTCTGCACTTACATACAATTACCGATACGAGTACAAAAAACTTCTTCAGGAAAGTGGGTTAAAACTATCCAACGACCATTTACTGAAAATCTATTGCCGTTACCCCGCTTCAGTAAATGTACTTGACCTGCCTTTTGAGAAAGTAATAGAAGAATATAAAAGCCAAAGTTTTAATTATAAAACTGGCTTTGTAAAACTTTCTGATTTAAAGGCAATAGACCTTGCGCAAAGTAAGGACATATTCATTGCCTGCCTGCCAGAAAATCATTTTGTAGTGAATGAATTGAAATTTGCAAAAGAGGCATTCTCATTTATTACTCCTGAATAAAACCCTAAGCAATGCCAAAAAAAACCCGCCATTATGTCTTTCAACATAAGGGCGGTTTGCCTTATTTATTCTGTTAATCTTTATTATTTATTCGCCTTCATATAGCTATCTAATGCAGCTACATTAGCCCCATCTTTAAAGGTAGAATTCAAAATATAATAATTTTTCCTATCCAGGCAGCGGTTGTATGCATATTCTGCTACTTCCAGCCTGCCTGAATCATCTTTAAATCGGCCCATAATCTCTTTTACCTGGTAGGTAAAAAAGTAATTATTGTCAATAATCTGCTTAGCAATTATTATTTTAGTCTCATCCTTATCTTTATGCCTTAGGCTGGCGAGAGCATTATCCAAATCCTCAGCGCTTATAGCCCGGTAAACCTTTACCAGAGGAGCAGGATTATTGTTCGCAGGTGGTTGCTGCGTAGAACCTCCACCGGAAGAATTTTCATCTCCCGATTGGTTTCCAGGCTCATAACCCGGCGCGTAAGGAGCTTCATTGTACCCATAATCATAAGGATAGTTATAAGGATAATATCCATATCCATAATAAGGATAGCCTAAACCAAGGCCTAACCCTAAACCAAAGCCATAGCCCCAATATGGGTAATAGCCATGATAGAATCCGCCATACCCACGCCCACCATAAAAATGCTCACCATATCCACCATGAAATCCTCCACCATACCCTCCATGAAAACCACCGCCATACCCGCCGTGATAGCCGCCACCGCCATGGGAATTGCCTCCATGACCTCCTCCGCGCTGTGCGTTTACCTGGAGACATGCGAAAACAATCGCTAATACAATCAATATTCTTTTCATTGCTTTAATTTTTTTATACTTTACAATAACCACACATTCAAAAGCAGTACCAAACTGCATTTTTTCGTAAAAATTTAGTTTTTTAACTTTATTTAACAACAAGGATTTAGAGTGATTTGTTGCTTTTTTAGTGGATTTATTTACTGTGTTGAAAATAACACATCATACTTTGAATAATGCGTAACTATATTAACTTTGCACTGTAATATAATGCAAAGAGAAATAATATGACTGAAAACCAGGAAGTATTTTCCAATTATGTACCTATCCTTATACAGGCTATTGTGGCAGGCGGATTTGTAGTATTAGTGTTGTTAGTTACTCACTTACTTGGCCCCAAAGTAAAATCAAAACATAAACTCGAGAACTTTGAGTCAGGGATTGAGCAGCAGGGAAATGCCCGTCTCCCGTTTTCTATAAAATATTTCCTTACTGCCATTTTGTTTGTTCTTTTTGATGTGGAGGTCATATTTATGTACCCATGGGCAATAAATTTCAAGGATTTTATAAAAGAGCAGGGTGGTATACAGGGCTTTTATTCTATGCTTATTTTCCTTGGTTTTTTTCTGCTGGGTTTCTTCTATGTTGTAAAAAAAGGAGCGCTCAAATGGGAGTAAGGGATAATTAGGAATTATAAATTAGGAATTGAAAGAAGAGTGAAAATTGTTATAGGTTAGTATTAAAAATGGGGGGAGTCAACTTCCCTTAATAACCCAATAACTAAATAACTAAACCGATGACTGATATAAAGATAGTAAAAGCGCCGGAAGGCATGGAAGGGACAGGATTTTTTGCCACACAGCTCGATAAAATAGTTGGGCTGGCAAGAAAAAACTCTTTGTGGCCGTTGCCGTTCGCCACTTCATGCTGCGGTATAGAATTTATGGCTACTGCGGCTTCACATTATGATTTGGCTCGTTTTGGCTCTGAGCGAATGAGTTTTTCACCACGCCAGGCAGATGTGCTGATGGTAATGGGTACTATTGCTAAGAAAATGGCCCCGATACTTCGCCAGGTATATGAGCAAATGGCCGAACCAAAATGGGTTCTAAGCATGGGCGCATGCGCTTGTAGTGGTGGCATATTTGATACTTACAGCGTTTTGCAGGGTATCGACCGCATCATTCCTGTAGATGTTTATATTCCCGGTTGCCCGCCGCGGCCTGAACAGGTAATCGAAGGCATTATGCGCATCCAGGACCTTGCGGCAAACGAATCAGGCAGGAGAAGAAATTCACCTGAATATAAACAATTGCTGGCAAGCTACGGAATAGAGTAACCCCTAAATCCCCTAAAGGGGACTTAAAAAAATGGAAGCAATGACAAGTGAACATATAACAGAAAGGGTTAAGAACCAGTTTGGCGACGGACTGGTAGATGCATTTGAAACGTATGGGATGCTGACGCTGGTCATAAAACCTGAAATTAATATTGAGGTTTTAAAATTCCTGAAAGACGAAAGCGATTTAGCTTTCGGATTCCTTAAAGACGAATGTGGCATTCATTATCCGTTCAATAAGGATGAAGAACTTGGCGTAATATACTTGCTGCACAACCTTCGCGCAAATGTCCAGGTTAGGGTTAAAACATTTTTCCCGTCAGATAAACCTGTTATCCGTTCGGCTACCTCACTATGGGCAGCTGCCAACTGGATGGAAAGGGAAACTTATGATTTTTTTGGGATAAAATTCGAAGGCCACCCGGATTTAAGAAGGATACTGAATGTAGACGATATGGATTATTTCCCTATGCTGAAACAATACCCGCTTGAAGACGGAACGAGGGAAGATAAAGACGATAAGATGTTTGGGAGAGGGTAAGACCCCCAAACCCCTAAAGGGACCTTAAAAGATTTAATAAGCAATGGAAGAAAAAGATTTAGTACTACAACATAAAGAAGAGGATTTATATACTTTAAACCTCGGGCCAACACACCCTGCTACGCATGGCGTCTTTCAGAATGTCCTGCAAATGGACGGCGAGCGTATCCTTGATTCTGAACCTACCATCGGGTATATCCATAGAGCATTTGAGAAACTTGCGGAGCACAGGCCGTTTTACCAGATCACTCCAATTACAGACAGGCTTAACTATTGCTCATCCCCCATCAATAATATGGGCTGGCACATGACAGTTGAAAGACTGCTTGGCGTACAAACGCCAAAGCGCGTAGATTATATGCGTATCATTATCATGGAAATGAGCCGAATTACCGACCATTTAATTTGCAATAGCGTACTTGGGGTAGATGCAGGGGCTTTCACAGGCTTTTTATATGTATTCCAGGAGAGGGAAAAAATTTATGAAATATTCGAGGAGGTATGCGGAGCCCGCCTTACCACCAATATCGGTAGAATTGGCGGTATGGAAAGGGATTTTACCCCGGCTGCAATAAAAAAGATAAAAGAGTTTATCGACCGTTTTCCGAAAGTTTATGAAGAGTTTGAAAAGCTTTTTAACCGTAATCGTATATTCATTGACCGCACCACCGGTGTAGGCCCTATTACGGCTGAAAGGGCACTTGAATATGGCTTTACCGGCCCATGCCTCAGGGCAGCAGGTGTCGATTATGATGTCCGTGTAGCAGCGCCTTATTCTTCTTACCAGGATTTTGATTTTGAAATCCCAATCGGGACAACAGGAGATACCTACGACCGCTTCCGGGTACGCAGCGAAGAAATTTGGCAGAGCTATAAACTCATTAAAAATGCATTTGAGAACCTGCCGGAAGGGCCTTTTCATGCAGATGTACCGGATATTTATCTGCCACCGAAAGATGAGGTCTACAATAACATGGAAGCCCTTATTTATCATTTTAAAATAGTGATGGCAGAACTTGACGTTCCCAAAGGCGAAGTATACCATGCGGTTGAAGGTGGCAACGGCGAACTTGGTTTTTACCTCGTTAGCGATGGTGGCCGCACCCCATACAGGCTGCATTTCCGCAGGCCGTGTTTTATTTTTTATCAGGCATACCCTGAAATGATTCGTGGAGGTATGCTTAGCGACGCCATCCTGACAATGAGCAGCATGAATGTAATTGCAGGAGAATTGGACGCGTAAGGGGCAATTTGGAATTATAAATTATAAATTTTGAATTAATAACGGGGGTAAGGTTTTCAACTCATAACTCATAACCCAAAATTCATAACTTAAAAGAATGGTACAGTTTTCAGAAGAGCAACTAAAGAAAGTAAACGAGATAATAAGCCGTTACCCGGAAGGAAGGTCTAAGTCGGCTTTATTACCAATATTGCACCTTGCTCAGGACGAATTTGGCTGGCTTAGTGCAGATGTGATGGATTATGTGGCTTTATTGCTAAAAATACAACCTATCGAAGTTTACGAAGTGGCCACTTTCTACAGTATGTACCACATGAAACCCGTAGGCAAATATGTGCTTGAGTTTTGCCAAACCGGGCCATGCTGCCTGAATGGCGCTGAAAAAATGATTACGTACATTGAAGATAAGCTTGGTATAAAAAAAGGTGAAACTACTGCCGATGGAATGTTTACTCTCAAAGGAGTGGAATGCCTTGCCAGCTGCGGCAGCGCACCAATGATGCAGGTTGGCGAATATTATTATGAAAACCTTACCGAAGAAAAAATAGACAAACTCTTTGACGAATGGCGAAGCAAAGCCCATGAATTGAAGCCGCACTATGCCGGAAAAGAGATGTAATGTATTCTCTTTTTATCGTACAACTCTGCATTTTATAATTATCATTCTGCCTCAGCATTTGCCTAATTCCTTTTTTGGCTTTAATTTTGACTGTTCTTGCGTTTAGGTCTTTACCTGAACTAAGAAAATGGTTTTTTAGTTTTAACGATAGGAAGAGATACAAATGCGCACCAGTCTTTGGGCCGATTTTAAGAGGTATGTTTTATATAGTGGTAACACGTTAAACCACCTTGTTGCCATCAATGTAGCTATATACCTGCTTTTTGTTATCCTGTACGTCATTCTCAGCCTTTTAAGTGCTACTTCTACGCCCTTCGAGATGCTTTATCACTGGTTAAGTTTTCCAGTGCAACCTATTTCTTTCATTACAAGGCCCTGGACAATTATTACTTATCAGTTCATCCATGAAGCCCCTTCCCCCTGGCATTTGGTGTTCAATATGATCATGCTTTTGTTTGCAGGACGTATTTTTCGCGAATACCTCGGGGATAAAAAGCTAGTGGCTGTTTATATTCTTGGCGGAATGGCAGGCGCCCTGCTTTTTATGGCAGGCTACCAGGTTTTACCAGCTTTTGCCCTTTACAGAACCAGTTCCACACTCTATGGGGCATCTGCAAGCATCGTGGCTATATTAACTGCCATTACTACCCTTTTGCCAGAATACACGGTATTCCTGGTTATAATTGGCCCTGTAAGATTAATATATATTTGGCTTGTGTTTATGCTCCTGTACATCATTGGGCTGGCTGGCGGAAATGCTGGCGGCAATTTCGCCCACCTTGGAGGCGCTGCCATGGGTTTCATTTATATCAAGGTACTTAAAAACGGTACAGATATTGGCGCATGGATAACCAAAATACAGGATTGGACCCGAAACCTACTCAAAAAGAAATCACATTTGAAGGTGAAATATTACAGTGAAGCCCCATCGCCTAAACGTACGCCAAAATCAAACAGGGTAAGCCAGGAAGAAGTAGACATTATCCTCGACAAAATAGCCCGAAGCGGCTATGACAGCCTTTCGCAGCCAGAAAAAGAAACACTGCTGCGAGCCAGTAAAGAAAACTGATGTTGTTCCGAATATTAAAATTCTTGCTTTACTTTATATTCCTTGTCAACGGGATACTGCTTATTGTTTGCCTCAATGCACAATATATTAATCCACTTGTAAACTGGTTACCATCTGCTATTGTCCTGTTTTTTAAATATTTCTCAGCGCTGAATATCTTTTGCCTTATTTTATTCCGGATTGCAAAAAATAAGCCTTTGTCCATTATAGCAGCTTTGCTCTTTATTTACAGCTTAATTGGCCTGGTAAAAGTCTTTGCATTTCATCCATTCGCAGCAAAAAGTGAAAACAGCCTGAAAATAATGACCTATAATGTGGAAGGTTTTGAATGGTATGCTAATGCAAATGACCTTCATAAAATGCTGGCTGTTATAAAAAATGAAAATCCTGATATCCTGTGTTTAGAAGAGTATTATTTGCAGGAAAAATACAGGAAACTTGCCTTCGATACCCTCACAAAGATATACGGCTACAGGTATTACAAAGAGTATATCGTGCAAACTGCCCCCCCTGACCATAAATTTGGCCTGGCTATATTTTCCCGTTATCCATTTATAAATTTCACGCCGATACCTTATGGCATTATGCGCACTAACAATGGCGCTTATTATGTCGACGTAAAATATAAAAGCTGCATCTTCAGGTTGTTCAATATTCATTTACAATCCGCCAGTCTCAATGAAAGAGAATACGAATTACCTACCTCCCAAAAAGATTTTACAGCCTTTCGGTTTGACCTTTTCAAAATGGGGGTTACTAAGCTTCGCGAAGCTTTCAGGAAACGAAGCCTGCAGGCGGATATTATCGAAGACTCAATTGAAAAATCTCAGCATAAAGTTATTCTCTGTGGGGATTTTAATGACCTTGCCCTTTCTTACGCCTACAGTAAACTCACTACCAGGCTGGATGATGCTTATTTAAAAGCAGGCTTTGGATTAGGCTCTACCTATGCAGGTAAGATCCCATTTCTCCGTATAGACCATATCCTTGCCGACCCGTCAATAAAAATAGAAAAAACATATGTGGTAAAGAAAACCGGGTCAGACCACTACCCTTTAGTTTCATATATCGATCCTTGCGAATAAGCCTGAAAGAATTATTGTAGTTTTTCTTTCTTTCTCTATTCTCTTTCGCTACACCCTTTCTCTGCTCTCTTTTCTCTTTCCCGCTCTCATTTGTGGCCCCGCCTGGAATCGAACCAGGATATTAAGTTTCGGAAACTTACATACTATCCGTTGTACTACGGGGCCAGATATTTTAAGTAAGAATAGGAGAGCAAAATTACAACAATTACATTCAGGAGTTTTAAGCCTTTCGTCATTTTTAAGAAATACTAATTGGAAATGATTCATCTATGCCTTATTTTCGTACAAAAAACTAAAGAGAATGAAAATTATAAAAGTTCTGCTGCTGCTACTTTCTTTACAGTTTATTACTTCACATATGAACGCACAGGGGCCTGATACCACCAAAATCGGCAAAGGCAAAGACACCTCCTGGAGGGCGGGCGGATTTGTGCAGCTGAACTTCTCCCAGGTTTCTCTTACCAACTGGCAGGCAGGCGGCCAAAGCTCCATCACAGGTACCGGTATTACCCATTTTGAAGCTATTTACTCCAAAGGCCAGCATAAATGGGCCAGTCGTTTTGACGGCGCCTATGGCCTCACCCAGCAGGGCCAGGGCAGTCAGCCATTCATTAAAAGCGATGACCAGTTGAAGGTCTACACCCAATATACCAGGGTCATAGATAAGACATTGAACTATGCCATATCCGGCGATTTTCAAACCACCTTTACACCCGGTTACCACTATGCCAAAGATTCTACCGGCGAGCTAAAAAGAGGGCAACTGCTCTCTAAATTCATGGCTCCCGGGTATTTAGTCCTTGCTACCGGTATTGAATACAGCCCCTCCAAAAACTTCTACGCTATGCTGTCCCCGCTGGCGGGCAGGTTCACTTTCGTGTACCAGGATTCTTTGTCGAGGGTTGGCGCGGATGGGGTAAAACCCGGCCAGCATATCAGGGCGCAGCTTGGGGCTAATTTTAAGAATGTCTTCAAGATACATATCATGCAAAACGTCGATTTCAGGGACGAACTCACCCTTTTCGACGGCTACGACCACCCTACCCAGGTGGTGGTGGATTGGATAATGGCCCTGACCATGAGCGTAAACAAATTGGTTACCGCCAGCGTAGGCACCCATCTTATTTATGACCAGTCCGTTGAAGTAACAAGAAACAACGGCACCATTGGCCCGGCTGTTCAGTTCCAGGAACTTATTGCCGCGGGT
>Ga0302280_1001412_pt1 | contig 19842 bp, 22 predicted proteins | sample III_Fen_E1_1_FD_198771 | JGI IMG/M metagenome (GOLD analysis project Ga0302280, IMG submission 198771) | Peat permafrost microbial communities from Stordalen Mire near Abisko, Sweden - III_Fen_E1_1 | ecosystem: Environmental > Terrestrial > Soil > Wetlands > Permafrost | place: Sweden: Abisko... | reverse complement strand
GCGATTGTTGTTAAGAGAAATTTTTTATTTGCTTTGGTTTTAGAATAAATGCTTTGGAATTGTTTGTTAAGCAAAAATTAAATTCCAAAGCAAGCATGGAAAAACCAAGTTGTAATTTTCAACTGCGATTGTTGTTAAGGGAAATTTTTTGTTTGCTCTGGTTTTAGAATAAATGCTTTAAATTGTTTGTTAAGTTAATATATTTATTTGTTAAGTAAAATTTGAATTGTTATATGATTATAGATATATTTAACTATATTTGTTAAGAGGGTTTTTAAACTTGTTAAGTATTTTTTTATATTAACACTATTTGTATTCTACGATATAGGACATATGTCTGAATTATTGGTTTGTCCACAATGTAATAAACAATTCAAAAGCATAGTAGGACACAGAGATCATATATCTAATAATACATGTAATGATAAAATCAAAAAATTAACATGCTCTAAATGTTTAACGTTGTTTTCTTCTGCACAACGATTAAAATATCATAATGATAATGTTATTTGTGTTAAAAAGATAAAAGTAAAATCCCAGTCGCAATTGATCGCAGAAAATTCCATTACTGTAAAAAAACAACACATTTTAGAACAAATATCTGAACTACTTCCACTTGATAAATCATTCATGAATGATTTGTTTAGGAAATTTTCATCACAAATTAGATCATCAATTATTGATAATGTAACAATTAATTATACATATAATGTTGCCCCAGCATTTTTAGAAATGGAAACAGTCGAAAATATCAGAAAGTTTTATCCTAATGCCATTGAAGAAATAATCACATATTTAAAAGAACCCGCTCCATCAATAATTAAAATAATTCAACAAACTTATTGTAATCCAGAACATCCAATATTTAACAGTATTTATATGGAAGATCCCAATTCAGGTATAGTTAAAGTATCAGATGGAAAAGAATATATCGACAGACCATTTAATGATGTATTAATTGAAATAATTAATAACAAAACAAGTACAATAACTGCCGAAACAAAAGATCATGTAGATAGCGATGATTTGGTTGAAAGATTATATTATCTTTTTTTTATATTTAAATATTATCCAAACTATCCTGAAACTGATACTGAAATTGTTCAGCGAATAGAATTATGTGAAGAAACTGTAAAAGATATAGCTGAAATGTTTGCTTATACAGGTACTGTTGTAAATACTCCTGAATGGATATCTAAATTAAATAATGATATGAAAATATATTGTACACCCAAAGATAAGAGAATTTAAGATACTATGCGATCTAGTTCACGTGAAATATGTAGTAATTTAATCACAATATATTTTCGAAAAATATATTGTGCCGTATGAGTACTATTAAAAATATCTCTAAATGTGGACAGATTTAAAAATATTTTGCTCGTCAGCAAAATCTAAAACTAACTTTGATAATTTCCATTTGTTCTAATATATTGTATTATTGGAAGTCTGATGCTTCTGGATTTTGTTTTATTGCTTCTTCACATATTTCTGGAGTTTTAATTTCATCAAATACATATTCCAGCGCAAGACCATTCTGTTTAACTGCTTCCAAACATATTTCAGGAGTTTTAAATTCATCAAATACATATTCCAACGCAAGACCATTCTGTTTAACTGCTTCCAAACATAATTTTGGAGTTTGATTTTCATCAAATACATATTCCAACGCAAGACCATTCTGTTCAACTGCTTCCAAACATATTTCAGGAGTTTGATTTTTGACATATTCCAACGCAAGACCATTATGTTTAACTGCTTCTAAACATAATTCTGGAGTTTTATTTTTGACATATTGTAACGCAAGACCATTTTGTTTAACTGCTTCTAAACATAATTCTGGAGTTTTATTTTCAACATATCTCAACGCAAGACCAGCTTGTTTTACTGCTTCTAAACATATTTCAGGAGTTTGATTTTTGACATATCCCACTACGAATCCATCTTGTTTTACTGCTTCTAAACACATTTCTGATGTTTGATTTTTAACATATTCCAACGTGTGACCATTCTGTTTTACTGCTTCTAAACATATTTCAGGAGTTTGATTTTTAATGAATTTTAATACAGTCCAATTTTTTTTCACCGCTTCAAGATATATTTCTGGTGATAATTTTAAATCACCAGCAAACTTTAATAAGTGAGGACATAACTTAATATCAATAGCTTTTATTTCAAGATCTTCTTCATATGGATCTATGTCAGTCATACTCATACGATTACAGAATAACTCACTGTCTAAAACTAATCTTAATAAACTGACATTATCAGCAAAATAATCGTCCTTGTTTGCAAAATAATCATCATCAAAATAATCACCTTCTTCTTCTGGTCTGAAATATTCATGTATTTTATAAAAAATGTAATGATTACGCAAAAATTCATCTCTTTGAAACAAATGTTTAATATCCTCAAATCCGGTGGTTTTACTTGTCGCACAATGACGACTGGTCATTAGAAAACTAATGTTATCAATCGTTAATGTCAATTTGTCTTTATCATAAGAAATATTTTCATAAGTATTGTGAAATTGGTTGTATAACATTTTAGTAATTTTAGTTATACCAAAATTATCATCAATCGGCTCATTTATTAATAGATTTTTAAGCAATGTTGTGAAATTTTCGGCAGTTGGTATAAATTCAACTTTTTTAACCATATCAGTGTATTCAACACCTTCAATTCCAATCAGTAAATGAGCAAATTGATTAAATATATTTTCATTTTGAATTAAAGTATTTTGCTCTGTTAATGTGCTAAATTTAGTGTCATCAAATATTTTATTATAAAACTGATATAATTTAGTATGTCTTAAATTCATTGGAAATAATTCTGGTCTTATTTTTGAATCTTTAAATAACAATCGATTAATATAGTTGTAAACACATGACTCACCACACCCCGGAATCTTTTGCCCATCAATTATCATTGTATAAGTATCAATAACACTAAATGTTGGTTTTAGTTTAGATCGGATTTCTATATATTCTGGATTTGGTACAAAATCAAATGATGACAGTGAATTTGTCACTTGTTGAATAGAAATTGGAAACAATCTCGACAATGTACCTTTGATTAATATGCTGTTTATATACAATCCAATAATTTGATTATAATAACCAAGTGTCAATGTTTTAGTTTCTATTTGACTCATTAAAATTGTATATTTAAACAACACTAATTCCATGTAATATTGTAAATTCCACCAATCGGTGTTATTAATGCTATTAGTATTTAATAATAAATCTTTAAATTTTTGTGTTTTATGGTCATCTTTTTTAAAAGCATTAATAAAATTTCTATAATTACTACATTTAACAGCAGATTTGTACCCAGCAGACATATTTGGACATTCATATGAAAGTGTTGAAATACAATGCTTTAATGTATTAAAAGAAACTGAATCAGTCACGTATCTGGTCGGCATGGTTGTAGACAATGTATTCATCAAGGACATTAGGATTGTTTTGGGATTGTGAATTGGGATGGATTTACTTTTATCTATTCGTCCTACAATTTCTCTTAATGCTTGATTAATATTTGGTGTTTTTATTGAAGGTTTGCTATATTGGTGAAAATAATCACTTTCTTTTTCTTCATGTTCTTCAATATGTCTTTTATTAATATAATCCATCAAATGACCAACTTCTCCCAAATATAATGAAACATTAACAATATTAATTGTGTCTTTGGGAACATGTCCACTAAAAAGCATATCACATAATGTGGTTGAATTAACACCAATTTCATACTTTTTTAAATTGTCAATAATGTTATGACAATAGTTTGTATATTGATTTATGACAAACAATGAAAAATATCGATTGGCAAATTTTATACCCTCGGTTTTAATCATATCATCATAAAGAACTACGTCCTTAATTTTGTCTTTAATGTTGCCTTTAATAAGTTTATAATCATCATCAATTATATATGTTGGACAATCATTTATACTACTACATTTAATAACTGTGTTACCAAATTGATCAACTAAACTGTATTTACTTTCATCGCAATAATAAATGGTCTGTAAATGAAAGTCGTCCTCATGTTCGAAAAGAACAACAGAACACATTATATTGTTATACAATAATAATTATTGATTTTCAAAATAAGAAAAATCAAAAAATAAGAAAAATAAGAAAATTAATTAATAAAAATGGATCGATTAGCAATGATATCTATGGCTGATCCTGAATGGTATTCGATGGTTGAAACATTTTTAATTAACAATCCTGTTTTTGGAAAATGGGCATATATGTGTCCATTGACACGTCCTAATTCACCACATGGAAAGTCTTTTACTGACACTTTATTGTGGTATATTGCTGGAAGTGGTGTTAATTCATCATATCAACAAACTCAAAGTCATATGTTGCTGGGTGAATTAAAGAAAGCAAATTATAATATGCCATTGGCGCTTGAAAATATAACTAAGGATGGGAAAAAGGTACAACCAAAGAAATTACCAATATATAACGATATCTGGCAATTTTGTGTACATAATGATCTTAAACTACAAGAATTAAACATTAGTCATCTTCCTGAATTGGCAAAAATTAAAGGTATTGGTGTTAGTTGTGTGGCATGTATGAAACAATGTTATGATTCATTAAATATTAATAATATGAATATTGATGACACAAATAGTTATGTCGAAATTACCGATCGAGATTTCCTATGTGGATTATGTACTGCTTATGATATTCAATTTACGAGTTACAGTAATGTTGCTAAGTCAATATCACAAAGTAAAGTCAAGGAAATAGTGGATACATGGGGACAATGTAAAATAGTTGGTTCTATATTATGTACACAAATATCCCATTATTATTGTCGAAAACAATAAAAAGATTGGATAATATTTCTCATGAATTAAAAAGCAGTCCAACATATATGTAAACCGTGGAAAATATTATCTATGATCATTATTTGTAACTTTTAAAAATTTGATCAATTTTACTTTTATCAACTGAATTAAAACATTACACAATTTATTAATGTTCATACCCATTAATAATTATACAGAATTTAATAAGATGATTGAAATTGGTTATTATGTATACAAAAGTTTGATGGATAATTGTTATTATAAACAAGTAACGAAGACATATGTAATATTATACAATGTTAAAAATAAACTATTATTAATTTATACTGAACATAGTTATATTAGTATTGATGTTGAAGATGCCATTGCCTATTATGGTTGTCGGGTTAATTTTCCAGTTTCATATGAAGTAACTATACGTAGTATAACAAGTTAATTTAACAACTGGTGGTGAAATATTTTATATCAAACCATGTGATCAATTAAGTATTAATAATATCATCGATTTTTTTAATTTATTAGAAATTGATAATGAAAGTATTACTAAATATAAGCAATTATTGGATGATAATAGTTCAGAACATAACTATATGCGCCAATTAATAAGCAAAATAACAGGAAATAGTGAAACAAAACTGTTTTTACCGACAATTATTATTTAACTTTCTAAATATGGAAATTATTTAATATGACTTCACACAAAATTTTGAAAATATTTTACTACTTTGATATCATAAAATATCCATAACATTATTATATGTCATTAGAAAGTTTGGCGTTTGATAAACTAATTTCCAATGCTATTGTCACAAATAATTGGGAATGTATATCAGCTTTACCATATAACATTTTATTAAAAAACAGTAAGACAATGAATCGATATAAATTATCAACATTGTTAGCAAAGATTGTGGAAAATACAACATATTATAGCATTTTTAAAATACAGGAGTTGGTAACATCAATATATGCTTCATTTCCACAACAATCAATGTTAGCACCAGCAGATCCACAATCATTATGGTCAAGTATATATGAATGTGCCCGAATACATAAGGTGTTTACTAAGAAGGAAGTGATAGATGTGATTAACTGTTGGAGCACAATTCTTCCAAAATATGTCACTAATGAACATTTGAAAATACTTTTGAATGCTCGTTGGTTAGATGAACATAAATGTAATGAATTTTATTTAGGAAATAAATCCACAAACGTGAACTATGCTGGAATACTTGTTTTCAGAATTCCTTTTGTGATATCATCATCAAATGTAGTTGATATTGCTATTGGAAATGGATTTAGACATACAAATTATGAAATACATTTTGAATGTTCTCTTCATATAGCATACTTAATCAATGCCTACAAAGAATTATCAATTGAAGACCAACAATTGATAAACAATGCGTTCAATAATAAATTAATATTACCAACTCCGGAAAGTCTTTTAAAATCATCCATATTTTAGATTTTAGATTTTTTGTAAATGTATGAATGAATGAAAATATACTTTGTATATTTAATATATACATTTATTGTGATGAGTTTGTTATTGCGTGGAGGAGCAGGAACAACTAAGATACGAAATTTTTCATTCGAATTTGTAATCATATTAAGTAAAATTAATGATCATCATCAATATGTGACAATTCCTCCATCAAGTGTACCCATTAATGATTTAATTGAATGGTATAAAGAACATGGAGAAGAAAGCACTGAATATCAATTTCGATCTGGGTGTAGATTACAAAAAGTGACATATCATTTTGTAAAAAAACAAAGTTATATACAAGCAAAAGTGACGATAACATATTCTGAAACAGAACATTTTCACTTTTCACCAGAAGATATCAAGGATAATGAATTAGTAATAGCACAAATATTCTGTGATCCAGATGCCAGTGGAAACTACCCAATTTCAAAGTCAGTTGTGAATGTTTATATTAAAGGAGAATATGTTGTTGATTCAATAACTTATTCTTTTTAATTAAATATTCTTTATTTTCAATTTCAGTTTTAATTTCTGAATTGGCTGTGGAATTGTAAGTCCCGCAATGACTTCCAATTTATGCTTTGGTATTGTTGATTTCATACAATTACATTTGTCCATCATTAATACATTGATATCATCCCAACTAATATTAACAGCAATATTATCATATGTATGTCCAGTACTTGCTTTGTCATTTTCGTCACTGGGAGAAGTTTTGATATAATCAAATGCTCGTTGGAAAATTTCAGCAGTAAAATTGGGTTGTTGTCGTTGATTGATGACAGATATAATGTTTTTATTAATATCATCGTCATGCGATGACGATGATGAGATTAAATCGTACGCTCCAACTTTACCAATTCCAATTAATGTAGCATCATCTGTATAATCAGTTCCACATAATATACACATTGAAATAAACTGATCATGTGTTAATTTCATCCCTGTTAATACTTTACTGAGATCAATACAATTAATTTCATTTGAATAGTCATATCCGTGAAGAAATTTTTGACCACCAAACATCAACATATCATAATCATTACTAACAATACCTTGAACAATGCCTAATTGTTGTAATCTAATACATAGTGCGTCTGCTTCAAAATTGGCACGAATTGCTGGAACATCGAATAGTTGGCACAAATGAATGATATCTGTGTATGTGGTCTCAGGAAATGAAATAATTTGACTTTCCAATTTGTTGATAGCATGTTGATCAGGAACTGGTTCACTTTTTAAGACTTCTAATCGTGCTTTCTTAACCTCACGATCTGCTTTGCGTTTGTCAACAATAGGTTGCTTAATGGATGGGGTACAACCATCAAATACAATGATTGGTTTGATCCCAAATGACAGAAAAGTTTTGATCATTTGATAAAACCCACGAATGTGTGGATTTTTGGGAGGTTTCTTGTTTTTTGATGTGTATCCGTCATAGCAGAATTTATAGCAAAAAATACTGGCATCGATCGCCCATGTCTGCCCACGACATTGCGAATATGGCAAACGTGTGATAGCATCAGGAGCATATTTTTTGATTAAACTTTTAATATCAACACCCATTCTCGATTTATTTTAATAATTATCAAAGATCATTAAAAATAATAATCAAATTTTAAAAGTTAATTTAATTAACACAATAAACAGTCTGTGTATAACTTTATTCTTGGTTCAAACCGATTACCTATATAAAAACCACATATACAGATAGCGTCTGGATAAAGTTGACGATTTATTTTAGCAAAATCATCAAATTCCATGATTAATTTGAGTCGCTCATAATTAAATGTTCCTCGTAAACATATGCGTTTTATTTTCTTTATTCCATCTTCTATTGTAAATAAACTTTCATTTTGATCGATATTATTCATCATTGATTAGTCCATCGGATTTAGTCATAAAATCCATGCTTCCATCCTTATAAAGGTATCCCGCTATATTATTATTTGTTTGTCTTAATGTTAATGTATTCTTTGTTAGTTTAGATAACTGTAAGAACAGATCAGATAAAGTGAGTTCAGTTTTGGTTTCTGTAAAATAGGAAAAAATGGAGGAAATTATGTTTAATCCTTGAACAGGTGGTGTTGGATCATATGGATCAAAACGACTCATTAATATGTATATATTATATATTCGAGGTGTATTTAAGTTATATGAATAATAATAATCAGTATAACAACATAAATTATTTTTAGAATCCTGCCGATTATTTTTAGAATATTAACATATAATCAGTATGGGTTTATCTCGAATGTTAATTCCATTAGAAAAACACAACAAATTAACCAAAGTATTATCGATACTTAAAGATAAGTGTAAAGAAACTGCGCATAATGGTACACAAGTATCTACATTTATGTCTAAGCGTAGAAAAAACATGGTATATAAATTAACACCTAATGGAATTGGATATTTTCATTGTTTTTCCGGAGCTACACATAATGATTTTATGACTGATATATGTCGAATGGATGGATTTTTTCAACGCATAGAAAAAATAGTTTACGTTGACAAATATACATTCTTGTATACACAAAAAAGAGTTAAAAAATTAACACTTAAAAATAGCAAAAGTACGTACGTAGCATTAAGTGTTCTAATATTAATATATGCTATGATCTATTTTGATCGAGTTGCTACGGATATAGGAAAACATAATTTAGCAACATATAAAAATAATGTAGTTTTATTTGATGTTCAAGGAGTTAGAACATTAATTGAATCTAAAAAGATTAGATTGGTTAAACATACACTTGAAGCACTAAATGTATGCCGTTATAAGAATAATGTTAATATAACTAATCAGTTTTATGAAAATAGAGATTTAGCATTGTCACAATTAGGTGTAATTATTATGGACATATACAAGAGTACAAATTTCAAGGAAATTGAAGGGAAAATTATACTGGTTAAATTAAAACAATTACAACTAATTAATTAATAAACAATCCACTAATATATCTGCTTTGTTGTCCCATCATGGCATCAACAATAATTAAGATTCCGCACACTAATTTAATTCCATTCATATTCCCAGTAAAAAAACATGGCATTGTGTTAACATAGTATGATTTGTGAATTTTTGATCATAACTTTTTATATAGTATATGGATCTTGTAATCGTTGTGGAATCATTATGAAAATATTCATTAATGAATAATCTTTGTATTAGAAATATTTATGTTAATTCAACTATATACATAATGTCTAATAAAATTCTCGAAAAACAGAAAGTAGAATTTAATAACTACTTGATTACGTTTATCGAATCTATGATTTCAAGTCCATGTCTTAATAAGATATATCAAAAAGAATTTAAAAAATATGGGAAGTTTTTTTCAAAATATTCTAACCAAACATCGAACAAAACATTAGACGAATTTATTGAAGAATTTCACAGTAATATTTCACCATACGCTCATGAAATTAGTTTATGTTATGATGGTATGTTTGCCGATGATGATCCTAAATTTGGTACATCTAAAATTTGTCTTCTATATGGAATTGATTTCAAAGACATGTGGAGAACGAATCAGTCAACATTAACACCTGAATTTAAAACGCAAATGTGGAGAGATTTGAAGACGTTGTATATTTTTTCGTCATATATAGTCAAGACTAAAAAGGAATTTATTAAAGTGGTTAAAGAACACAAGACTATTATAGATAGTATGATTCATTCATTGAATGAGGAAAAACAAATCAAAGCAGAAGCGCAAAAACAATTAGAATTAGAGAAACTACAAGAAGAAGCAGACAAGATAGATTTCCAGAAGATTTTCGATCTGTTTGGAACTGATAATCACATTACTACTATTATTGTTGAAATAGTTAAGGAAATTAATTTAACTGAAACCTTTTCAGGAATGGGAAGTACTGATTTAATACAATCATTATCATCATTATTTAGTGGAAATACAGATTCATTGAATGGTATTATTGAAAAAGTCAAGAGTAAAATTGAACGCAAGATGTCTGAAAAAGGAATTAGTCAGGAAGACTTGCTTGCTGATGCTAAGAAACTACAAGAAAGTATATTTACAAAATTCAAAGGTCTATCGCAAATGGCAGGATTGAGTGATATAGGTGATAAGATTTATGATTATTTCAAGGACATGAATTTGAATATGCCAAATTATGAAGGAACTGGGGAAGAAGGTGGAAATGGAAATGAGACTGGAAGACCCCGATTTACAATGGAACAATTACAAGAAGAAATTAAGAAATTACAAGAACGAGTGGGTCAATTTGATCCATCACATAATTTAGATATTAATGAATTAATAAAGAATCCGGAATAATTCCGGAGATTTTGCTGACGAGCAAAATATTTTTAAAATATCTGTAAATGTGGACGGATTTAAAAAATTTTGATTTAAATTAACTTTGATTTTAATTCAACCGAAATTAATTAGGCTAAACTAAAAACCCACAGTTAAATAAATATGGCATCATTATTTCGGGCATATTCACATCTTCTTGAAAAACATCGGTATACAATTACATCAATTACATCTGGATGTTGTTATGGATTGGGAGATCAATTAGCACAATATATTGAAATTAAAACTGGAAAACGAACTGTAATTGATTACCATCGTACATCAGTTATGACCTTATTTGGATTTGGAGTTGGAGGACCTCTATATACAATTTGGTTTAAGAAAATCCATCATATTAATGTCATGTATGAATCCTTGGCAAAATGGAATTATGAACGTCAATTGAGAGGACTTCTAATTAATAGTTTTGCTAAGCACATTAAAGCAGGAACAATTGATAAAATGAGTATGGCAGAATTTCGACGCATTCATGAAACTAATTTCTCAAAATTAATGAATGGTGACAAAATGGTGTTTCGTAGCAAAACTATTATGGCAGGTCAACTGATTGCCGATCAATTTATTTTCTCGGCTATTTATCCAGTTATTTTTATTATGACCACAGGTATTTTGCTTGACAACACAACTATGGCAGATTTCAAGTTCATTAAGGATAATAAGACTATTAACATTGATAAAATTATTAAATCAATTGATGATAATTGGAAAAATGTCAAAGACAAATATATTGGTATTTACACTGCTGATTTAACCGTGTGGCCAATGATTCAAGTTGTTAATTTCGCATTTGTACCTGAAATTTATCAACCAATTGTAGTTAACTTTTGTAATATTTTCTGGAACGCATTTTTATGTTATACATCTCATGCTCACTAAACATTGATATTTTTAAATTCGTCCACATTTTAGAAATATTTTCTGACTTTAATAGTATGTGAAATTTTTCATATACTACCAGTGATTATTTAATAATACAATATTATAAGTTTATGACTATGTAATTCTTTGTTATTAAAAATTTTTGATTCCCCCAACCTGAAAAAGATATTAATTAATATTTTTGTGTGAGGAGGGGATGACAACAGTAAATATTTTAGGCCACAATTGTCCGATACTACAACAGTTGTTGATTTAAGTCACCAACATTTGACACATATTCCACCTGAAATAGGACAGTTAGTTAATTTACAACGTTTGTACTTATCTCATAATCAATTGACTGAACTTCCAAAAGAAATAGGACAGTTAGTTAATTTACAACGTTTATACTTATCTCATAATAAATTATGCCCTGAAATTGGAAATTTGGTTAATTTAAATAGACTTGTTATAAGTTATAATCAATTAACTGACGTGTGTCCGCAAATTGGTCGATTAGTTAATTTAAATACTCTTATTTTATCTCACAATCAGTTGACTGAAATTTTTCCAACATATGATTATATTGAAAAATTATTTAGATTTGTTCCAAATATTTGTAATTTACGAACTATTATTTTGTCTAATAATAAATTAACAGAAATTTCGCAACAAATTACTAAATTGCCCAGTCTACAAGAACTTTATTTATCATATAATCAACTGACCAAAAGAAATAATTCATCTGTGTAACTTAAAAATGCTGTATTTGTCCAACAATCACATTAAAGATGAAAATAGTCTATTAATATTTAATAGTATGTCGTTAACTATTAAAAGAATGTTATATTAAACATCAGCACCTATTAAAATAGTACATTTTCCATCGGTAATAATTTAGATTTTGTTTGTCAACAAAATCTAAAAATATTTTGTTGACGAACAAAATCTAAAAATATTTTAAATTAAAATTAATTAATGATGGAATTATAATTTTTGATTTTAATTTTGCCTAATTAATTTTAATTATATATACATCATATATTTACTTCCCCCACATCCAACCCAAAATGTCAGTCAATCTAAAATCCGCTAAAAGTCAAGAAAAACCGAATCAATCCGAAGATAATCAATATCAAATTGTCAAGTGCCATGATTGGAATCCTGATCTCCATTCAATTGGTGAAATTAAGCAAAATAAGAACAGTCAAGGTGAATCAGCATCACTGAAATACAGTGCCATTGGAAGTAAGCGTTTTCTTCTCGCTCTTCCTGCCAAGATGAATGCTCCATTTGGAGCAAGTCCTCCATACAAGAAGCAAAATACTAATGGATCTCAATCAACTAAGCAATCAGAAGGTGAGAGTGATGGTAAGACATATTCAGTCAATGTGTCATTTAGCAATACTGATTCTGCTGAGGAAGCAGAATGCCTCGAAAAGATGCGTCAATTTGATGAGAATATGACTAATGTTCTGGGTGATATGGCAATTAAGAAACCAGAACTGTTCGATATTCAAGCAGATAAATTGAAGGGAACACAAGAATCAAAGGATCAACAAATTCGTGCTGTTGTTATGAACAAATATACTTGCCTGCTGAAAGAAGCAAAGGATAAGACTAAGAACTATCCACCAACTATCAATTGTAAGTTCCAAAACGATTATAAGAATTCCGATCTGTTTTCTACTGCGTTTTTCGATAGCAAGCGTAATCCAGTTGTTTTATCTCAAAATCCAAATGATGAAAACTATGTCTGTCGTGTAATTCCACCATATTCACGTGTTACTGCTCTGGTTTCAGGAAATTTCTGGAAGACTACTAAGGGATGTGGTTTCTCACTCAAAGTTATCCAACTGATTATCTATCCTACCAAGTCCATTCCAATGGATCAATGTCTTCTTGATGATCCTTCTGCGTCAGAAGATGAGGAAGATACTGAAAACAATGGAACAGTTGAGGAATCATCTAATGATGCTGATCAAACGCAAGTTCAAGAAGATGATCCTGTTGAGAATCAAGATGATACTGAACAAGTTCAAGAGGAAGACGCAGAGACCGAACAAGTTCAAGAAGAGGAGGAGGTTCAAGAACCCGAGCCCGTGCCTGAGCCAGTTAAACCAGTTGCCAAAGTCGCACCTGTGGCATTGCGTCCAGTTGTTAAAGCACCAGTTAAAGCACCAGCAAAGAAGTAAATAAACAGAACCGATCATTTCCTGAACAGAACCGATCATTTCCTGAACGGAACTTAATATATTTAATATCTTTTTCTTTGTATCATCAACTTTGAATAGTCTATCACTTGAAAATCATATGATGGACTATCTTCTATCCGATCTGGCATATTTTTAAAATAAAATCCAACAATATATATATTTTTAAAATAAAATCCAACAATATATATATTTAATTTTAAGTGTCTTCTTACGGATGGGACAAAAAAGGTTTCAATGAACAAAAATGTATTGATTTTATTAATCAACATCCACAATTTACTGACATGTTGGTTCGTCTTTTTGAAACTACGGAATATGTCACAGCTGTTGAAGTAATTAAGGGTTTACGTACATTGATTCAACAATGGTTATCAGAACGTGATAGTTCATTAAAATTAATTGTTATGGTTGATTCTAACAATGATATTGGATCAGAACAGTGGATTTATCAACAAGTCAAAGATTTACTGCCACCACATATTACAGTTGATAAAGAATCTTTCACTGATTCAAATGTAGAATTGGTGATGTTTGATGATTGGTGTTTAAGTGGAATTAATATGATCTCAACCGTTGATGACAAATATTTTAATTTAAAGCAACAAGAATTAAAAATTCCAACTAAAACGACATTCATAATACATATTGGCACAGATCGTTGTTTTAATGTTTTAAACAGTCTTTCTGGGACAACTGTATCTATTTATTACACTAAACTAATTAAAAGTTTAAATGCTTATATTGACGATATACCTGAACAAAACGCAATTGAATTTATGAAAACATTCAGTCCAGATTTAGATCCAGAATTAGAACAAATGCAATTTCCAATTCATTTGGAATACAAAGTCGCAAACCAATTTGGAAGTTTCCCACAAATTTATAATGCGTGTCGAGATGGGGCTGTTAAACCATATAAGAGTAAAGAAAAATAAACAGAACCGATCATTTCCTAAACGGAACTTAATATATTTAATATATTTTTCTTTGTTTCATAATTGTGAGCACCAACTTTGATTAGTTTATTTTTGTAGTAAACGTCTGTTACTTTTGATTCATGTTGGGGATATAATGTTAGTATTGATCCATCACTGGAAAAATCACATGATGAACTATCTTCTATCCAATAAAATCGATCTGGTAATATTTTTAAAAATATTTGGAACAAATCTAAATGTGAACGATGTCGTTCATCTTGAACACGGAGTTTAAATCCGTTTAGGATATTTTTAAAAATATTTGGAACAAATCTACATGTTAATAGAATATTATATTCATCATGAGTTGAAATAAATTTATCAAGTTCTGATAATATTGTCTTGGGATCTGAATTTATATCTATTTTCGTACTAAAATTAATGAGATTATATTCGTTGCTTGCCATTATTACACGATATATTTCTTCTCTTTTTACATGTACAGAAGGTAAAACTGTATATTGATCAACTTTGCGTAGTTCAGGTAATTTAATATCCACTGGCAACGATACCCATTTTGTTTTTGATTTAGACATGTATAGATTTATAGTTTGGATATTTTTAAATCCGTTCAGGATATTTTTAAATGACAAAGATATTATTCTGAACAAATATTCATCATGAATTTAACACATGCTTTTAGATAAAGTTAATTTGCTATTGTGGGGAGACCACACAGGGGTACAGAATTTGACATCCCAAACAATGCCAGTGCCAGTACCACGGTCTGAACTCAACGCCATGTATTGGTCACTTTCTTTGGAAACATGAGTATTAACGCTACTGTTTCCGCAATATTTGCTAATTTGCCCATTTTTATCAACAGTGAATTTGATCACATTGCTGGAATTGCTTTTTTGGACAAGTGTGTACTTGTTGTCGTGATGGGGTAGAGGCAATTTGAAACTGTATTGAGTATGTTTCTTCACATGGGCGATTTTGTGAGAACCAGACATTAAATTATAACATTTGCCTGTTTTGTTATTGATAAAAATTGTTGTGCTTGACATAGTTTATATATAATATAAAAATAATTTCTTATTTCTTATTTCTAAAATATATTCCTATGCCTTTACATATTTTAACTTTGTAGAATGTGTAGTTTTTTTCATGCTTTCTGCTATTGAAAATATTTTTTCAACCTTTTCAACATCCCCTACAACTGATTCAGCAATAATTCGTAAATTTTTAGGAGTAACTTTGGTAGATGATTCCTTATCTTCTACAACAAATTTGTGTGCTCCATATGTAACTTCATTTAAATTGCTTGATATCATTAATTTCTTTAATTCTTCACCTACACTGCTAATCTTTTCACTAAGTAATCGCTTTGCTTCATTTATTTCAACCATTTTATCACTGTATTTTTTGTACTGAGACATTAATTCACTAAATTGCTCTTTAATATTGACCGACAGGTCAGTATCAGATGGGGGATCTTCTGAATCTGCTACTGATGAACAATCTGTTGAGGTATAATCAGTATCACATTCTTCTGAATTCTTCGTCATAGACTCTGAGTTTCTAACGAAATGTTCTGATTTTTTAACGACAGATTCTGATTCAGTTCCCCAACTCAGTATTTTATTAGCGACATCAGATTTCTTTATAATTTTCGTATTTTTTGAAGTCATTTTAATATGAATATGAATATAAAATTATAAACTATATAATTTTATGTTGGATTTTGTTACTAAAAAATATATTAATAATTTATTCAATAATGAACAAAAAATATATAGATCTAACTAATATTAGATTTAATTCCATAATGTGCTCTGGATCAGCATATGGTGTTATATGGTCTGGAATGTATACAAATATTCCGTGTGTTATTAAGATGATGTCATTGACCAATGGAATACATTATGATAAAGATAATGATTTATATTTGACGAAAAATAATAAACCAATATCATTTAAAGATGCTCATCAAAAATATCATACATATTCTGATGTTGTGCCATTCATTCATAAGTATTTTATGAGAAAACGATCAGTATCACAAGGGGATTTTGTTCATGAAGTTAATCAAGGACAAAAATTATTTCAATTGAATTTAGCACCTGAAATCTATGATTGGGGATGTTCTCATACAATTGATGGATTTAAATATGGGTTTATAGTTATGGAAAAATATTATAGCAATATCAAGGAAATTAGATTAATTCGTCACTTATCCAAGGAAGAAAAAATCATTATCAATGATACTATTAATAAATTACATGGAAATAATTTTGTTCATGGAGATATGAAACCAAATAATATGGGTGTAATGATCGATTTACATACATCATTAATTAATAAATGTTGTTTTTTTGATTGGTACACAGTTAAAAATATAACAGATCTTGATCTTGAAGAACAAGAAAGACTTAAAAATAAGGATCGTCATACATACAAGACATATTATTCTAAATTAAAATGATCGCTTGGGCGATCACAAAATCTAAAAATATTTTACAAAATCTAAATTAAAATTTTGATTTAATTTCATGCCATTGTAATATTAAGATATCTTAATAGCATGATTGTCATTTTTGAACTAAAAGGACAGTCACAAATAATGAATGCCACTATTTTTGATATAAATGATTTTATTGAAAAATATTACAACAGCTTAACATATTTAGATTTTGATGGTGGAAATGTGTCCGTAGTCAATAAATTTCCGCCACATTTGAGACATTTGTCATGTAGTCATAATCAATTATATGATGTACCTGAATTGCCTATTAATTTGGAATATTTTGATTGTTCAAACAATAATTTAAACAAATTGCCAACACTTCCCAAGAAATTAAAATATTTATACTGTCAAAATAACAAACTAACCATTCCACCACAACCATATAGTAAATTAATTGATTGTATAAGTGATGGTAACAAATATAATAGTGATATTACTTCGGGATCATATGGAATAGTGAACATATCAGTTCATTCTGATGGTAATCCAATTGTGACTAAAACAATGGATCTTGAACAATATGGGACATTAAATGAAATTGCGTTTATGAATTCATTTCTCACAGAAATTATGAATGATCATTGTTTTTTCCCAAAATTATACGACATGTTTATTGATTATGATCAATGTATTGTTAAATTAAGTATGAATTATTGTGGAATTAGTTTGAGTAAATATAATCCTAATTTGGAAACTAAGTTAGGATTATTGCCAACTATTAATAGAGATATGGCAAGTGCGTTATATTTTCTATCAGAACACAAAATTATTCATATGGATATTAAACTGGATAATATTTGTATAAATCCAGATAGAGATAATGAAATTAAATTAATTGATTTTGGATTAGCAATTCCAGTCACAGATAAAATATTGAACCACATTGGCACATATATTTATGCTGACATACAATATCATTATCCGTGTGTTCATTATACATCATCTGATGTTTATTCTTTTGGAATGTCTATGTTATTTTGGTTAATCGATAGAGCGAATGAACATAATATTTCAAGAGAATTGTGTAAAAATTACTCCAAAATAGTTAATAATTTTTATGAAAATGTAGTTGAAAATAATGATCAAATACGATCAAAGTTATTATCAACATTTCCAACATATTCAGATTTCATACAGAAATTTCAAATCAATGAATGTGAAAATGAATATATAATGTTATATGGGAAAATGATTAGTTATGATCCGCAATATCGTCCTGTCCCAAACAGAAATAACAAAGGAAAATTCATAGACATATATCCAGATATGACAATAACAGATTATGAACAAGTTAATACAAATTCAATTGCCCGTATTATAGGAAGATCATATCAACAACCGGAAGTGACATCAATTTGTTGTGATGAAGGTAGTTTAGACAAAGAGTTAGAATGGCATTTTTCTATCGAAGCATTATACGGTGTTGAATGTTGTAGTTCACATCATTTAAATAATATGAAAAAATACTATGAAAATGGGATTGTGTCTTGGGAACGCCTATTTAGATTTTGCTAAAATATTTTTAAAAGTCTGTAATTTCATTCAATATGTCATCCAGTGGGAAATCAATATCGGTTTCTTTGATTTTACTCAAAATATCTACACTTGGCAAGAAATCTGCTTTATATAAATCATAACTTAGTTTTTTGAACATAGATAAAATGTCATCTGAATAGTTTTCATTAATAAAAAACGAAATTTGTACCGGATCACAACCACAACGCAAGCATATGAGAAATGTTTTGCCAGTAATAGTATTTTTGTATTCACATTGAGCAATCAAGATGCCACCTTCCTCAAGCATATTTAATATGTCTTTAAATGTTCCTTGTTTTGACCAAGTCATGATTAAAATGTAATAAGATAATAGTACAAAGGTAAATAAAAAATTAAAAATCAAAAATTCATAATTATAGAAATGACATGATTTTTGATAATTTGTGAATGACATATACCCATATGCCCGCAATCATCAACAACAATATGTTTAACACCATCTATGGTGGCATAATCATTTGGAACATGAATGTCATGAATACTACCAATAGTTGTATATTTTTCGATGTTTTTGACCACAAATTTGTCATTTGTTAGGAATTCGGATTGTGGTGTCATTTGATTATGACGAACATTCGGGAAAAAATAACGTATAGTTTTGTAATTCAATAATGGTGCTCCACGATGAGGAGTGCTTAATGTGATAATATGATGAATATGAGGACTTTCCAAAACAGTTTCGCAATATCGTGCGATTAATCCACCCATAGACATTCCAATTAAGATCACTGGCATTTTATGAATATTGAATATATATTCAATGTAGTTAATGACTTTGGTGGCATATTGTTCAATTGATGTTGATTTATTATTGGTAAATAATCGTTGTGATATGGGATTTAGACCTTCTTGTTGAACACCATTATTAAATTCTAAATCTAATGTAAAAGCATATATGGGATGTTGATTAGGTAAATGATTGACGAAATTAGACCAAGCACATTGATTATCTCCTGATCCATGAATTAATAAAATCGGATTTAATGGTGCGTCTTGATTTAAGATGATCGGTGCTTTTATGTTGTCTTGACAATATGCGGTATAAATAGTCTTTGTGATTGATTTAGCATCAAATAGCATGGCACGAAATTTAGA
>Ga0302280_1001411_pt1 | contig 19843 bp, 16 predicted proteins | sample III_Fen_E1_1_FD_198771 | JGI IMG/M metagenome (GOLD analysis project Ga0302280, IMG submission 198771) | Peat permafrost microbial communities from Stordalen Mire near Abisko, Sweden - III_Fen_E1_1 | ecosystem: Environmental > Terrestrial > Soil > Wetlands > Permafrost | place: Sweden: Abisko... | reverse complement strand
AGCTAAGGGAACTCTGGTTTCTTGATTATTGCCCACGAATGTATGATTGATATCGATGTTGAGCATACTATTGTCGTCCCCTTATTGACTACAGCTATTATTAATCTTCAGTTTTTCTGATTGCGGATTGTTTCTGTAGATGGGAGTAAATCTGGCTTCTCCCTATTCCTGACTATCAAAATCGCAGCAGGATCCCATTAAATAATAATGATATTTAAGGATATCAATGAAAATATAAATTGGTTGATAACTACAGTTTCCTATTTTTGCTGCATTTCATCGAGCAGATATTTACTCAAGTACTTTATCTTAAGGATTTATTGACTTAAATTTGAATTTTAGCTTAGAGTTTATAGTTGACAAACTATTGACATATTTTTAATTTTAAGATCCTCAGCAGAACGCATTTACCATAATGCAGCTGTTTATTCAGTCAAACTATGAATGTGGATTTGTAGCTTAAATGAGGTAATTCCTAATATTACATTCTAATGAGCGCATATTAAAGAATTGTATCAGAATATGCATTATATACTTTCTCGCATAACGTTATGAAAAAAATGATTATTGAGTCTATTCAGGAGTTGAAACGTCAGAAAAACAGGGACCATAAATAGGGGTAGCCAGCCAACACTCACTAACTGCATAATTCTTCATAGAATGCAACTTTAGCTCCACTTTATCATAAACAGGAGGAAGAGGGCAAGGGCAAACTGTTTAACAAAATGATCTTTATGTTTCCTTTGGTTGATATTGAACTCACTCCTAAAAAGATTGAGTTGCTAAGTGACAATATTAGGCGATAAGGCGGAACAGTTATCTAATTTAAAGGAAAGCTTGTATCTGAAGAAATTGACTTCATTTTGATTAATCCTCATCTGCAAATAGACAGCGTTAGACACAAATTGGACCAGAAAGTTAGCTACAAGGAAATTCTTAACTTTCATTTCGTCACTGACACCATAAAGGAGCAAAGATAACTGAATTACTAAAAATATTCACTGTATGTAAACATTGCGCACTTTGAAGGGAAGCCACTTATTAAATCAGAAGTTAGCTCAGACAAAAAACGCAAGATGGATGAGTCTGACAACTAGACTATCAAACTCTCAGATGATGATGAGGAGGAGGAAATTTAAGATAAATTACGAATTATTGAAAAAGGCTAAAAAGTTGATGTCGAAGAAAGAATACTAGGACCCAGCCAACCTCATTCATTCTCTATGAATACCTTTATTGCCGATTAGCTAGCCAAATTGCAAAAAATATATGCGACAGAGCGGGACATAGGTCGGAAAATTGCCTACATGAAGGCTGCAGCTGTAATTCGTGGCCTTGATCACTAAATTGAGTCATAACATGATGTGGACAACAAAAAGGGAATTGGCCAGAAAATAGGAGATAAAATTAGAGAACTAATCACTACTGGCCATGTTGAAAAATTATAAAAACTTCAGAAATCATAAAGGACCATTGTCTGTGGTGAACTATGCAATGTTTGGGGCATTGGCCCAAGCAAAGCACAGTAGCTCTTCAGTGCAGGAGCACGTTCCATCGCTGACCTGCATGGGTATACTCATCTCTTGACAACAAATCAAAAAATAGGTTTAAAGTATCACTCATAGTTTTAAACTAAAATACCACGCGAAAAAGTAACTCGAATGTTTACTTATGTAAAAAGTATGATTGCAAAAGTGGTAACATCTATATAGCTTTACAATGTTGAAGTGTGTGGCTCATATAGAAGGGGAAAAGCTACATGCGGTGACATGGATATCATCATCTCCAGAAAAGATGGAGTCTATGAAAGCCGGCTTCTTGTCGATATAGTCGCACAGTTGGAGCGAGTTTGCTTTCTGACTGATCATCTAACACATCCAAAAGCAGGAGAAGGACGCAGTTCAGTTTCATATATGGGAGTATGCCGCTTCTAGGAACCAACGCATCATCGAGTTGACATCAAGTACTACCCAATTGAGTAGTTTGCTTATGCTATCCTTTATTTTACAGGCAGCGGCATGTTTAATCGCATGCTTCGATTACACACAATGAAATTGGGCCTGCAACTATCTGACCATGGGGCGGTTCCGAAGACAGAAAAAGGTATTACTTGGAAAGCACCAATTCCAACTTGTTATACAGAAAAAGACATATTTAATTACCTAGGGTTGGATTATAAAACTCCCTCATAAAGGGATATGTGATAGTGATTGTTTGACATTTTCTAGAACCAACGAATTTTATGCATAGCAAATTTAGAACTTACGAATTTTGCAGGATTATTCTTTTATATATTTCAATATTTTTAGGAATGTCTAATCTGTATTCTATATTGATGATGGCTGGCTTTTTATATCAAAAAAATAAAATAGAAGATCGATTGATATGGCTATTTCATAGAGAAAGTCGTTTATGCCTAAGTTCGATGATGAACGGTAAATCTCGATCCTCTTGGAAATTTTAATTCTATCGAATTCGAATCACCTCTTGCTAGTATCGTTCATTTTTGAAATCTACTATTGTGTGCTATAAACCTGAAAGTACAGCAAGTTACAAGAAACAACTCATTGACTCGCCTCGGGCTGGATTAATTAATAAAATGACTCCATCTTTTGAAAGGTAAGAATTCATGGTAAGCAGTAATTCCTTATGAAAATGATCAAAAAACAAGCAGTCACACGCAATAATTATGTCAAAGCATTTTCGAGCGTTCTCTTGAAGGCCTATATTCATTTCTGCTTCATGATCTCCCCACTGCATGTGATATGCTTGACCTTCTTGACTGCAAATTCCATTAAGGTGTAAATTTTATTCAAGATATGGTATGTTTTCCAATTGTCCGTCAGTCAATTCGACCAACATATTTATTTCAAATTCAAAGATGGAACAGAATTTTTTAAGGGCAATGCTTGCAAGCCCACTACAGCCTGCCCCAAGCTCAAGCACATTTACTGTTTGATTGATGTTGTGCTACTTAATTTCCTTTCTCCGAACATATGATACGGCTGTATTTAGTAAATAATAGGCGGCTATTTCCTCTGCTTCCCATACCCACTTACCAGTGGCATCGATTGTGCTTTAGAAATGTAGTAACTAATTGATTGTAGGTCTTGGTGCTATTTGTAGGAGTTTAATGTTGTTAAACGTGTATTATGTTGTCATTTTTTATGCTTCAAGTTTTTAACTTTTTTGAAAGAGCTGCCATTTCTGTTTCCTCTCCCTCTTGGAGTTTTTTCCTGCTCGGATAATATTTCTAAGTTTTGCCCAATTTCTTCCTGCTCGTGATAAACTCTGGCTCTCCATTAAAATATCAAATATTTAGTCGATTTAATAATGCTTGCCAAAACAAAGCCGAATCTTTCATAATAGCCTTTTAAATTAAAAGGCGAATTAGAATTATTTTCATTACAGAAGTACGATATAAATTATAGTTTTACGCTATCGAAATGAATCATCATTTCATGCCGGAGCAAAAGTCTAAGTCTGATATAGCCTTCTATAATGCCTTTAAATCTGAAAAAGGGTTTACTCAATCTATGGCTGCACTCAATTTCCTCAAAGCATCGGGAATCTTTGTTGTCATCATTATTGATCTTTCAGTCAACGGTTAATCATACTCTGATGTGACAAATGCGCTTATTTTTAACTTCATTGCCTCTGTATTCGGACTGCTCATCGAATGGGCTTAAATTTGCCAAATTTATGGTAATCCTTATTTGTTTTTGGTGCTAGCGGATGAGACTGGTCACGCAGTCATCTCTGAGCAAACTATCAACTACACATCGATCAACCAGTGTGCTAGTCCCACTGTTTTTCTAGCTGAAAACTAAATCCTTGAATCTGCACTTGCTTAAAGAGAAAAAAAATTATACATTAGTATTGCCAAAACCTCATTGTCGATGTCGATAAAAAGTAGAGTAAAGTGGGTGAAAGGAGGCTAAAATTTTTATTCCATCCTTTCATTTCTATCAATGATCTATTCAATTATTATGCTTGCCACAGTTGACACGACTACTATTGAGGAGGCTGCACTTATCACATATGTCGTTATTGTGGGACTTTCTCATATCCTAGTCATTTTGGTTCTACTTTTAGTGTGCTTGATCCCACTACTTTGCTTGGGAATTTGCCTATTCATCTGCTGCTGTAAGCCGTCCTTTGGCAACGAAATACAGTTGGTAGAGAAATAGGCGACTACGGCTGATATTGTGAATGTGGGTGGTGATTGCAGCATTTGCTACCAGAGTATAGGTCAAAAAGATAAGATATTCGTGCTGCAGTGTTCAGATAAGCATATTTTTCATGCAGACTGCCTGCGGCACTGGACCAAAGTAAAAAATACCTGCCCAATCTGTCGGCATGACATCCCGATGGGCTCGAAGCAACTAGTCCAAGAGTGATGTTAATGTGGCAAATATTTAAATTATCATTATTAATTATATAGTGGGATAGAATTGTAATAAGTGGAATTATTATAGATCACTCCAGCTCATCAGGGCGTGTTAAGGCGCAGACTGAGAGTGGTAAATCCTTGCTCTAACAGCCACTTACTAAAATGATAAATAATTATGCAGATAAGAGTACGGTTATCCTAGTACTGCTACAAGCAATATGTTCCTTAGAGACGGAAGGTGAAAAGGTCGTTCATGCATAGAGGCAGCCTACTTGCTTCTGTTGATTTACAGTACAAATCATTCGACTGCAATTCATTGAGTCCATTTCGCATATCAACAAAAAGCTTTTATAGGAAAAAATAAGAATGTTTGGTCATTTCCCTTTCAGCAGATATTAAAAACAATCCAAAAGCCTGGTCAATGGTAGCTTAATAAACTTGACTGTTAGGCTTCAATTCCTACTTGGTGTGTTACTTCCAGTATAATTTGATTTGCTTGACATAACATTCATCTTCCGAAGACATACCATCCTCTTTTTGTTGTTGGGTCTAAAAATGGTCCATGACTTTAGCCAAGAATTGCCATAACTCCTGTTCTTCCAAGTTGTTTAACAAATCATATTTTTCTTAATTCTAAGTTTTTTCTGCGTTTTTTCGGTAGGGACTACCCTGCTGTATCATTGATTTCATGCTGTCATGTTTGGTTTTTATATGTGTGTATAAGGCCGGATAGCTTAGATAAGTTTTCCCACACCCGCAGATATAATCACGCTGGATGTCATCATGCTTGGTTCTTCTGACCCTCGGTTTTGATGGTTGGGATTGTTGTCGCTGGAGACCACTTTCGGTAATGTTTTGGATGTCACTCATAACTCCAGTAAAATATTATAATTCAATTTTACAATAGCAGTTTATGAAATTATAACAATGAAACGTAATTGTAAGAAGTACATCAGCAAAATATGATCTGGGATGGTTTGCAGTTGTCTTTAGCCTGTGCATGCCGTTTGTGGTGGTCCCTTAAACTTAAATTATAATAAACTTAATTTAATTTTACTCTTATAATAACACAAAATATAATATTTGCATTTTATAATATAACCATTTTTAAAATAATTACCTTAGTCCTTTAATATCTAATTATCGCAATCATCGGAAATATTCTTAAATTGTATTGAATATCTTGTTGCTGAGTCCATCCTTTGCCTTTCCCCAAACATAATGCTTCATTCCTCTCTCGAACAGTCTTTCCATGCGCCTCTTCTCGTTTCGACTTAAGTTTTCAACTTCAACCTTCCTTTCGCAAAATTTTGTATAAATATAATCCTAAGAAAGCTGTTAGTCATCAGAAATTACAATGACCTTTTACTTATCAATCAGATTGAATTATTTTTTACTTTAATGTGAGATGGAAGGGTGCTAGATCTGTTTCTTTTCTCTTGATCGGCTTCTTTCTCTGATAACTTTTCTCGATTAGCTACTCTTTGTAGCTTTAATATTTTTCTTATTATTTGTTATGGCTAAGATCCTCTTCACTTTTGATTCATTGATCTTAATTTTTTTTGATATTTTCTAATCTGGAATGGGAACTAACTTTAAAAAGGCATCATGATCAAGAGATTACATATCAAAGCCATCGCTAAATTCTTATTCAAGCATACCAGTGATACTTTATCCTTATATTATAATCAATCATTTAAGCCTTAGATATAATCGATCCAAAGGCATGACTCTTTTCCCGATATGAAAACTCTATAATCTTTTCATATTTATATTTGTATTTAACAACCAGAACAAATTAAATAGTTTAGATTATCAATAAATAGATCAGCAAAATTGTTTTAGATCAAAGCCATCATATTCCAGCCCGTAGCTTTGTACAAGTCCTTTTCCATTTTCTGCGCCTTCTAGTAGCAAGAGTTGGTTTAGCTTAGAACTGGGTCATGAGGTCATTAGAGTACTGAAATCCGTTGGAATCTGTTTAGTTTGCAAAATCTATTTTCCAGTCTTCGGTCCAAGCCCAGCCTTCTGGAGCTTTTTCCCTTGGGAAGAGCATGCATTGGTAATCTTAATCTGAGAATTTTTTGATTTAATTAAGCCATCCTTTAACAACCCACCACCTTTCATAATGATAAAAATAAAACTATCTTTATAGAATATGGTCATTGAGTTTGGTGCTTGCTCCCAGAACACTGTAAATGCCTGTTGATATTGTATTAACGATCCTGCCATATTCACCCATCAAGAAGGAAAGAAAAGGAGTTAAATGAGAAAGCAAGGTACTTCTGACGGGAGAAGTCAACAGTAGAGCAATCCAAAGACCCAGAACAATCAAATGTTAGACTCCAAAAATGAGAAGCAAGACCACTAAAACTACTCCCATTTTGCAAATCAACTGAATTAAACTGATTAGCATTGCCTTGTCATCATTGAACAAGAAAGAGCCCAAATTCTCATATAATTGGCAGTACTTATCCATCCCATATTGCAGAAAATAAGCGTTTTACTGCGGAACTATTAATCTTTTATGAACGTTTTGATATTTATGAACTCTCTCGATCTTTCTGAAGAGGACATCCTTGCAAAAATAGAGGAGCAGGCCACCCAAAAGGATCGATATTTTGAGGTTGTAGATCACAATTGTCAGCAACAAGCCTAGGCCAATGGTGTAAAAAGGCCTTTTCCACGTGATAATGCTCATGATGCTGTTGAAAATATAAATAAGGGGGTCCAATCTCTGTGCAAAATTGAACATCAGTACTCCAAGCCTTAATATCTACAATTTTCCAGACTCTTATTTGAGACTAGCAGGTTCTTCCTCAATGCTCGTTTTGGAAAGCAAATATGGCTTGGTATCTGGTAAGTATTAATCATTGTCAGCTATTTAAGTTAAGCTGTAAAAGATCTTATATGTTTCATTTTCACTCTTCAGTTCGATTTTTTAGAATTATTTCTGAATGTTGCATCGATTACGAATTTAATGAAGAAAACTGTGATTTGAGCCAAAGTACACCCATTTTAGGCTAAGATGACTATTTATATGTAGGACTGGTCCATGTCGTTCTTGGTTTTGAGGGTATACTTTTCGAGAAAAGGAAAGGAGCCTTCGGTGAGTAATGAAGGTTCAGTCAAAAAAGAGATTTGTTCTCCGATCTGAAGTAATGTAATTTATACTTTAAATCTTATTCTAATGGTGCCTTTATAACTAAATTGACCTGATACCTTCCGTAAGTCCAGCAATATTCTCATCAAAGATTAAATTATACTATCCACTTATTATTTTCAAAATTAAAATCGTTAGAGATATGCCCACCAATCATTATCCAAAATTAAAATAGTTTGCAGGCGCACCAATCAAACCATCAATCAATATCTCAGTTTGATTTAGTTATTTGTTTGTTTTACAGCTGGCTGCTTTCCACATTGTGTTATGGTACGCTTGGCAGATCACTTCTGTAGAGGAACTTGTTTGAAACATTTGTTGCAACTGTGAACAAACGACGCACTTTCCTCTTATTTTTCTTCAAGTTCAGAGATACCAACTTGCTCGGATTACACTCTAGAAAGTAAGCTGAAAAGTCATGAGCGGCATCACTATCAATGCGCCAGAAGAACTCTTTTTCCTCAGCCTCGCTCTCCCTCTTCTACTCTACGACTTTTCTGATAATATTTTAGCATTGCTAAAAGAAATGTTCCTTTGAAGTCTAACTCTATTCGTTGACTGCGCAGAGCTCAAGCTAATCAATAAGTTTCGTGATCTATCTCTTTGTATTAAAATTATTGAGCTTTTCGTAGAGTTTGAAAAAATCTTTGCGGAGGTAGTAGCAGTGCTATTTTCGGAGACTATCTCGCCTATATCGATATCTTCTAGTGCGATTGAAAGGCTCATTGAGGTAATTGTGAACAACAATAAACTTAAAAGGGATGTAATGCAGTCTGGGGCACTAAAATTTGCTGTGGTACTAATTTTAACAATGAGGACAAACTCCACTTTCAAACCTGAAATTGATTTCATGCTTATCGTAGATGGTAGAGAAATGCTGAAAATCAAGTGAGCTCATTCGCAGCACATTCAGCAACTCATCCTATTTGATATTCATTATCAGCGAGTAGTCAAGGGCTTGAATATCGAAGCTGATGGTGGAGCTGCGCTTCATGAAAGTCTTTGTGAGCAAAGTTGGTTGATAATTATCCGAACTTGAATGAGAATTTACACTCATCTCCTCAACCACCACACCATTCATTGAACTGCTATCCTTCTGATAGATTAAACCAACCTTCCCATTTCGAAGGATAAATATAGTGTTCATGCCTAAACGATTACGAATTAAATACTCCCCTGGATAGTACACCCGAGCCTGAAAGGCATTAGCCAAACTTATCATCGACTATATTCGTAAATGTCTGAAAAAGGGGAGCTTTTTAAAGATGGACTGATTCACATCATTGTTATACTCTTTTTGCAATTGTTATGGCAGTTCTTTGAGCAGAGCATACCTTTCGTTGAATTAAAACAACTCCTTAATTTGATTTTAGAAAGAGATGAAGCTTCTGATTTTGCCTTATAAGCTTGGCGCTACTGGGTTTTCATCATTCATTCTTCTGAAAATAGCCAGCTTCTTCTCCAAAGCACAGTCTGAATTCCTCATGTTCATGACAATCGTGCCGATCAGATTGATATTATACACCAGCACAGCTGATGAAAAAAATTAGATGAATGCCACAATGATAGCTTAACTGCTCGTGGTAGCTACAATATCGCCAAATCCTGTCGTGGTAATCAAAGTAGCCGACCAATAGATAGCCCATTCGTAAAGAGTGTCCCAGCTAGATCCGGCCAAACCTTTAGTAATGATCCAGTTTTGTGTTGGACTGATTTCAGCCATGGCGAGCAACAAGCCTGAGATGAAGTGTCCGAAGAATAATTCGAAGATTATAACTTTTATTAGATCCCAGTATTGCTGCTTTCTGACTGAATTTATGTAATGAATTTATAGAACCTTTATATTCCGAGGAATAAGAAAGAGCTTGATGGCGGCAATGAGGAAAGATGCAGCTCCTATGTTCACATCTCCAGGGCTGATGGCCGAGAGGACTATTATGAAGATAGCCGAAAACGAAATTATGAGTTCTGCCAAACCTGCAGAATGAAAGATGATGTCCGTTAAAAATGTCATCCAAATTCCATCCACCACTTCCTTCTTGATCGATTTCAATGTTATCTTCAGAAATTAAAACAGCACTGCCAATATTTTTATAATTACGATCGGAGTTGTATTTGCAATCTCATTTCTGAACTAGCCTAGGAAAGCCTGAAACACTGAAAGGTAGAAAATGAGCAGGCTGAACACGATATCTCCCACAAAAACTATGCTTTCCAATTTTTTGTGATGGAAGTCTAATCCCTGCCATTTGATCCACCGCTCTTCATCTTTCTCCATGCCTGACTTTATTTGGAATTCGACTGGCTTACCGTACTAATTATTTCTTTTTATCTTCGATTTGAAAGAGCCCACCAGATTTTGAATACGATATTTATGCATAATTTTTTGCAGTTTAGGTTTTTATGGTTGTCGAGGCTCAGCAATATCTCTAATTGGGAGCAGTTCCATGTTAGAATGTATCAAGTTTTTAAGGATTGGGAGCATCCTTTGCGCATTCAATACATCCTCTGACATATAAAATAATACTGAACCTAAGGTTAAATAATGAATATACAACTAGTTTGTGAGTTACAGATCATCCAAAATTTAATATCTGGTATATCAAGGATAACTATAACCAGCATACAAATTAAGAGGCTGTTAATTTCAGGATTTGATGATAGATAATCATGTTTATAGTATATTCAAAATTCATTTTCAGTATTATAATAGAGCTGTCGTGGATGTTTAAATTTATTACATTTATGTATTAGTCTACCATCAGCAATTAATGGAGCTAAATACATTTCTGCAGTTTATAAAAATAGTCATATTTATATGCATATTTGCGTCATTTTTAAACACTCATTACCAAAATCAATGTCAGACATGTTTGAAGTAGCAAGCATACTCAGTCGCAGAAACGATAAGAATGGTACTTCATTTTATTTATTCAGGAAATCATTAGTATTTAGTCGAGTGGAAAGGATATCCTAGAGAGGATGCAACTTGGGAACCACTCGATAGCCTATAGTCCATCAAGGCCTTAGTTAAACTTTATGATTAGAAAATTGACAACCCAAATATGGACCAAAAAGCCATTATTAGTTCTCATCATTCAAAAAAGGCTTTTTTAAAAGAAAAGATTTAAGAGAAAAATAAATTTAAAAAATAATCGAAGCCAACTATTAAAATTTAGCCCACCCAAAAAATAGGATCCATAATATAAAACGAGATTTCTTCATAGGAATATAACGTAAATGATTAAAAAAAGGGAAAGTTTCGAAAAATAAGCTCAAAGCCCAAAAATCAAGAGGCGTCAGTTCCTGCCACGAGTAAGTCAGAGTCAAGTGTAATTTTTTCTAAAAAACTGATGGAGAGGTTAAAGAACATGTAAAAAAAAATGCCATAGCCAGAATAAATCAAATCCAGCAAAAAGATTATTGATGTGGAAAAAGAGGAAAACTAGGAAAGCGTTGAGGTATTAAAAATGGTATATAAGCAAGGCTGCAATAAAAAGTTATTTGAGTTGCGAATAGGAGATCGTATAACCTAATTAGATCTCCCTCATGTTAAGCTAATGTACCCCAAAGCTCTTTGCGAATTTTATTAAAGAATATTTAGAATTGAAATATGATATTCCAATCAAATTTATTATCATTACTAACTACTGTTCAACTATTCAAGTAGAAACCATATATGATGAAAAGTTGCTTTTGTTCTCTCTTAAATTTATTGGTCAATTAAATTACTTTGCCAAAGCTCTATTCTCTGTCTTATCTTTTTGGACAGTTTCACAAATAGGAATAATCTTTTTAAAAGATCTATCTTTATATGCAATTTAATAATCTTTCTTACTAATTACACGAAACCGTTGATGGGCTGTCATTGGTCGATTAATCAAGTAGACAACTAGCTTCAGCATATCTGCAAGGACAATACCATTAAAGCTGCAACATTAAACTACTGTGGCATATTAAATAGTCCTTTTGAGTTCTACTCCGGAAACCATATTTCTGAACTTTAATAACTTAGTCATATTTTTTAACGATTGAGACCAGAATATGTAAAATCTCATTAAGGATAATTATTTGAATGGAAAATCGGTACTCTCTAGAAAAAAATCAAAGAGCATAGATACTGTCCATTTTATAATCTCATGGCTGGAATTTAAAACAATGCTTTCGTTACCAAAAAACGATTCGAATAGATATGGACCTAGTCTTATCTGAAAGAAACTGAAAAATTGAACCTATCAATTAGTAAGAGTGAAAAATAATAAGGCATGCAGTTTGACCTCCTAGCCTTTCATACCCTACTCACCTTTGTGTATCCAATCAAAAACATCGACGAAGCTACAACCTTCAGTATAGATAAGTACCTAAATACCTATCACCCATTTTTTTAACAGGTTTTCTTGAATTAGGAGAAAAAATTACAACTGTTTACTTCCAATCTCTAAAGAGATTCAGCGGATGTTGTGTTCATTCAGTAAGCTAATTAAAAGTTAATTTAACATCTTTGCTGTCAACCAGAATATTTTGTTGAAGTGAGTGCTGATCAGGACACCCTCATCATAGCGAAGAAGTAACATTTTTCAGATCAAAAATCCAAGCCATTTTACTTTTAAAAGTTAAACAGCAATGAGTTAGAGCTCATTAACTGGAATGGTCACACAAGCATCATGTTTTTGGATACATATATTCTAATAAGTGGTCATTTAAGCGCAAAAAAAATCATTAATCCTCAAAATGTTTAGGCTTTAAAAAAGACAATGATCTTGCTTCAATAAAAATTTCCTTAGTTTGAAATCATTTGCGGGTGTGATGCCAACTCTTTTATTGATAAATTTAGCGAGAATATTAATATATTTCCAGGCAAGAATAGCTGTACTACAATAAAAAAACGTACTTCGATGCAGGCGCAAAGTTTAAAGGCAGAATTATAAGTCAAATAATCTAAGGATTTAGTGTTGAGCACCCTTTCTATACTATAAGGAAAAATATCAACTATATCCAACAGTTAATTCACATAAACAATGTTTCTTCCTGTGAATGATCATCCATTTGATCATTTTTTAGTTTATGTCAATCTTATGAAAAGGTTGTGAAATACTGATTTCTAATTTATCAAAATCTATTTATTAATCGATTGTTTGCAAAACAAACAATGTAACTAATCATTTTTTCTCTTCATATTTATTCCAGTCTTCTCCATATTGATCTTTCATTTATTGCTAATCCTCAGCACTCATCTATCCATATAATCCTTGAAGATGGTCTATGTCTTCCTTTGAAAATTGAGGTCCATCATCAGGATCAATGTTAATATTCATCACTTTGCCCTTCTTTCCAGTCACGTATTTCTGTAGTTCATTAGGGTCGTCTAGCTTTTTCAGGTGTTAGTTCATTATTTATTATATTTTATTCATTCTCTTTTTCACCTTTTACTAAATTTTGCTATTCTCCTGTGCCTTTAACAAAAAATCTCGGAGATATTCTTTGTATATACCTCGAAAGGCTCCATAATGAAACACTGGAAATTTGATCCTATCAACAGCCTCCACATTAGCCTTGCCTATAAGCTTTGAATAGAGGATGATTCCTTCTCTTGATCTTTGACCTTTCTTGAATTTTTAAAAAAGCTCTATATTATGTTTATCTCCTTCCTCTTCTAGTATCTATATCATCCGTTTTTATAAGTTGAAGAGTTTGATTCTATTTTAATGATCTGATAGATAATTCTTTTCTTAGTAAGTGTAAGGAAAATTCTTTGTTGCCCTTTCCTATAAGAGTTTAAATTGCTCGCTAAGAGTGAGTCTAATATGAGCTCCCGGCAATATGTGGACATTCTTTCATTAAAAAAATATTACATTGACTCGTTGCCGAATAAGGTCATACCATTTACCTTCTACTGTTTTCCTTGCTTCATCATATCTCGCGTGCAACTATTTGATCTCCATATTTTAAAATAAACTTCCAAAACACATGTACTTGAAAACATTGACTCCCTTCGCAAATTCATTTTCAATCCAGTTCTATTTTAACAGGCAAATTAAGGCAAATTTTTACAGCACTTATTGAGGACTACTTTGTAGCACTTTCTGAAGGAGAGCGTAACTTTGTGAACTTTGATCAGTTAAACCATTTCTGAAAACGTTTTATGGAGCTATGTCAATGTGATGCACTTGTTCTGCCACTCTCTGTACAAAGTATCCTGGGCAAAGTAACAAAATGTTATTCTCAAGTTTTGCATATCGTTTCAACAGGGCAGCCTGATAAGTGAGTTCTCTCGAATATATGGATGATTATTCACTCATCACATAGTTTTGGATTGCCTGCCTTGTATAAGACATCCTCCAATCAATGGAATCGCCTTGTCTGTGCATAACCTTCGAGATTGCCCTCTAAGCAATAGCTTTTAGTTCCTAAATTGAAAATCTCATAATGATATCTTCAAAAATTAGAGGATCAGATGGTTTTCCGAAGGCTATTTTGGTGTGATCTTAAAGGGATGCCATCTGTGCCACTGTTAGGTATTCATGAGGAATGATTCTCTTCTCCAAATGGTCTATGCTTAGTATCTATTTCTGTTTGCTATCCCACATAAAATTATGATCTTTCACGAGTCTAACTTGCATTAATTTGTTTAATCTCTACTTGCACTGCATTCTTTCCGTCTTTATCAACGGATGTTCGTATCTTTGAGGAATTGACAGCACAGACTACCACGCACGACAGAAATTATCACTCATTCCTCCCAGAATAAGAAGATTTGGGTTTGCGTATTTCATCACTGATTTAGCAAATTTTAGAGACTAAAAATTATAAGGTGTCACTGCTGCGATGTGAATAGAATTTCCATACACAAACTCTTCATATAATTTATCTTAGTGTTCGAATTTATTGTCGGATTAGTACAAACGTGAATACTTGGCTAGGCGTTTCCACTTGAATTCAACTAACTCTTCAAAAGATAATTCGGGTTTTCTATTCCTGGCGAAATGAAATGTGATGATTCTATATAGTTTCATTATAACAAATTATGGCTAAAAATATTACCTTAGCATTGAAGGAAAAACATGAAAAGGAAATCAAATCGGGATGAATTGATTTTTTTGCGGAGACGAAATATTAATAATAATAATTAGCATCAATTTAAGCTATCTTCATTAGATTTAAATATTAAAGTCAACCCTAAATGCCAAAATATAAAATTTTTTGTTATTTTATTTATATTTTATATGCCTATCTAACTCCCTTATTTTAATCTTCAAATTAATAAAAAATAGAAATTGAGAAATATGGGAAATTCTTTGCATAATTAAAAGAGAGATGATGCAGTCCAAAATACAAAACAAATAAAAAAGCACTGGTCAATGAATATACAGAGTCAAACTTGTTCAACTGATACTAATATTGCACACCAAACAACAAAGAATAATATAAGAAGAAGTTGGAGTATTCAAGGTTTATTCTTAAAAGAGAAAAAGACTTCTGTCAGCCAAAAACCTCAAAGGAAATTTTTATCCCTAACCAAAGTTAACTAAACTTAAAGCAAACAAACTAATAATAATTTTAAGCGAGAAACTAAAGGCATTGATTTTATTACAACAACAAAATCATTCACTCGTCCTCAAAGTTCGATCAACCAAACATCTTCTTTTACTGCTCATTACAATGTAATTGATTATAGGCAAAGATAAATTCCTAGAGTTAACTCGCAGCCCATTTTTTGTCCTGATTCACCAAAATATTATACCATTCAAACTGCTGGAGTCAAAGCGATTCCTCATGTATCAGCAATTCCACTGATCAAAATCAATTATGAACCTTCAAAGGTGCTTGAAAGCCAACCAAACAAAATAATTCAATCTTATACTTCCTCTTTAGAATCAAGTCACGTTTTTCCCTATGCTATTGACAAAAATAAATTTGGATAAAAATGGGATCATCACCATGGAGAGTTAAGTAGCAAAAAACTTAAAAAAGTAGCAATGAACCGAAGTTTTACTGAAAATACAAATTTACCTCCAAACCTGGCTCATAATCTTTAAGACCAAGTTTAGGAAAAAAAAATATGTAAACAAGAAGTTCGAAAATAATCTCAACAAATGTAGAGGTCATATAATAAATAGAACAAAGAGGAACCCTATCTATTCACTGATCCAATGTTGTATTAATATATTACAGGTAATCGTAAGCCAATGAGTTGCAAATAAACTGAAAGCAAATATGCTATACCTATCTCTCATAGCGATCTCAAACTTTAAAGTTCTATAACACTATAAACCAAAGCAGATTTGAACAACAAATATTCGTTGAGCAAGTGGAATTCGGCAGAGATAAATAATAAACTAGAACTTGCAATATCTAAAGAAACTATGTCTAAAGTTTTTGACCAAGAAGGATATAGATTTCCCACCTTGACTGACATCTCTGAAGAAGACAAACCAGATAATACTTCTTTCCTTCCGTTAAAAAGATAGTCTAATCTCATTAATAGTAAATTTTAAAGTTAGGCATTATTGGCCTACTGCAGGCCTACAATCGATGATAAAGTAATGGCTGATCTTTTGCGACTTCCCCATAATCAGTTATGATATTTTGTTTATTTTTGATGGTATCAAACAATATAATAATCACAGATACTATAAAATGGAAGTCCTCAATTTTTTTAAAAAAAATAGGCAACAATAAATTTGCCATTAAGCAAAGACCCTTTAATCTCTTTTCTTGGTAGCCAGTAAATATTTGAGGAAGAACGCTACTTTAAATTAGAAATTGATATTTTTCTGACATAACTGATTTAAAAAAGAAAAAATTTTAAGGATCTTTTCATTTAGAAGGAAGTCAACTCTAAACAAGGGTTTTTCCAAATGTTTGGACAACAGGATTAGTCTAGTATTATGACAATAACACAGAAAGTCAACTTGAAATCAATCATCAATAGAATGGTCAAGGATTGACTACTTGCAATCAATTTTGGTAGAAATTTAAAAGTTTATTTGGCAAACTTTGTTGAAAGGAATTAAGGAGTACAAGAAAAATTGACTTCAAGACAGAAATGAAAAAACTCCAAGCTAAGCTCGCTTGCAAAAAACAGAAAATTTTGTAACAACTGCAAAATATTGCTAGATATCCATTTTCCCTAAATGACACTCCCAAAAAAATAATCAGTCAATAATACCGTTGTTTATCATACTAAATTTTATCATTCCTAAGCCTAAGCCTATGCATTGGCAATAAATTACTCGGCATCGGGCACCCCTTCCACTCTCACTTGTTGAGCAATGGTCAGAATTTGCTTGCATCGGTCTAACTCCTCTAAATTATATTAGAAGGATGCGTATTCGATCCAAGGATTGGGGAAATTAGCAAATTATTAGCAGTATTTTTCGTAGATGGTGCGAACGCGATCCAACTGACATAAATGTTCCTCGAGTTGAATGTAAGCCTTAAATATTTTCTATTTATGGCAAAGAGCGATGGCTTTGCCAAAAATTTTCCTGGCTTTGACTAGATCATTGCAGCGAATGCAAAAGTTGGCATAGAATATCCATAGTTTGCCAAAGGTGAACTTTTGATGGGGGACTAGCTTCAAAGCACGCTAATAGATTTGTTCAGCCTTAGCATTATCTTGAGCGACTTCCTCTTCAAAGATAGCATAGTTGTACCAAATATACATATATCTCCTCCAGAAACGCTTCTCTTCAGCTGGTGGCTTTTCATTTATTGCAGCCTAGTACACCTCTCTCACCTTCTCCACATTCTTAAAAGACTCTTAAAGAAAAATTAAATTTAGCCAGGCATCATAATTCAGTGAATTTTTCGCAATTTGGTCTTTGTACAAGCTTCTTCTTTCTCCTAGCACAACTTCATCAATCTCCTACTGAGTACCTCTCTCTTTTTAAAAATTTAAATACAAGTCATAGAGCTTCTTTGCTTGGTCTTTCGGAACATGTTTTAAGCCAAATTTAAAAATTTGTCGAGCTCGGTCATACTCTCTCATTTTGATTTAGAATTTAGCGAAATCCAAAAAATAATATTAGTTTAGAGCATCAGAGCCCAGTTCAGTTATGATACGTTAATAAATTTTCCTCGCTGCCTCTTTATTTTTATTTCTGAATTAAAACTTCGCCACTTTGAGATACGTTTAAAGAGTAGGATAGGCTTCCAGATAACGATAAAGGATGCTTTTGGAGTTGTCAGGCTGTCCCATTCTTTCTTAAAATTTAATGTAAGACATCCAAGCCTTTTCTCCAGGACACCACTCCATCCAGCGCTAAAATATTTCTCTGGCCCTAAGATACTCCCCAATAAGTTCCTCCATATATGTATATTTAAACCAAAATTGATCTTATCTCGGTAGGTAGTAAACAGCTCTCTCCCATACGTTTCTTGCATGATTAACGAACTTATTTTTCATCTCCATCTCTGCATACTTCAGCCAAAGGCTCTTATTGGTATAGTCAATCTCTAAAGCCCTTTCAAAGACAGATCTTGCTCGAGCGAACTCTTTTAGATTTTCCTCCCACTGGGCGTATCGCACCCAAATGGAAAGATTGTATCGTTGCCGACGAAGTTTGTCCTAAAATTCACGTCTCTTCTCCTGCTTGTATACATGCAGCTATTTTTAATCCATGATGCGTTGAACTGGTGGTCGCAAGGCGATGGGTCGATGAATTTATGCATCTTTTAAAATTTGATCAGCAGTAATCTGCACGAGAGCCGCCTCCTTGTTTTTGATTGGAGGTGGCTTCATTTAGATCATTGTCATGTCTTACTCTTATAAATTTGATTATAAGTCATCATAGAATTCGGCAAAATAAAAGATCGTGGTAATTAGGATAATTAGGAATCTTATCTTCTCCACTATTTCCTTTTTTACAACAAATAAGAAGCAAATTAAATCAAAAATAAGAATGATAATAGATGATTATTTCTTATTTCCTTGGTTTAAATTAACAATTATTATAATTGAAATAAAATGAGTAAACTACGTTCGACCGCATATCATATGCAAACAAAAAGATAAGCAAGTAGGATGAGCCGCCATCTTGAATCAAATGGTAAGAGATTACTTTTTATGCGCTCGAAGATCAACTAATCTACAGTTTTTAACAACATTATGTGCCAAACGGAGGTAGCTGATAGTCCGCAGCAAAACAAGGATCATCTTTATCACAGGTAATCATATTATTAAACAGAAACATTTCGCAATATAGAGAAGCTTTTCTTCCTCGTGACAGTTATATTTTGCCTTTTCTATCTTCTCTCCGGCGAATCAAAGACTATCGTCATGAGTATTTCATTTTTTAATGTAGGCAAGCCAAATCTTTGACAGTTATGCAACCATTTGAGGCTTCTGTGAAAGAAACAAAAAATCAAAAAATCAAAAAATCAGTTAATGATATGAATGCAAACCAATTTCGTTTATCAAAGGCAAGCTATCGCTGGAATAACACTTCAGGAGCATCAATACGCGCTGACTGTGAGTTTGAGTGTACTTTAAGACTTCATAAAAACGTCAAAAACCCTGAACTCTCCTCTTTTAACAACACAGTGAGACCTATACGTTATAAAACGGTGGAAGAAAAGGTCTATGATCCTAAGGAATTAATTTGCAGGCGTCAACGTAAAACATTCACACTTATAAAGTGATTCCATTTTCTCTAATTGTTAATATATCCAGCATACTATATGTATATAGATATAAAGAAGAACATTATTTATTTGTAATCTCATCATTAATCATTTAGTTGCTTATATATTTTTATGTATTGTTCCCTTTTTATATTTGTCATACCACTTGGTAACCAAGTTAGGATTACTGCTTATTTACTCATTATATTTGAAATTAATTATAGAATATCAAAACAATAATGAGAGATTTGCTTCATCCTTAACGCAATCTAATGTTTATTTGACAAACAAAAGATAAATTTAATTTATCTCCATCAATGTTGCAATTGTCAGCTTTGAAGCATGAGGACGATAGATAGTATGTGACTTTCTTGAATTTCGAAATAGCTTGATTATCAAGTTGGACTTTATTATCAAGTGGACTTGATTATCAAGTGAACTTGATTATCAAATGCTAACCAAACTCAATAGCATCATTGCTACACCAGAATGAGTATATAGAAGATAATTCAGCTGAAAACACCGATGATATTCGTCCAGTGATTGATAAATTAGAAAATCTTATTTTTATTGAATGTTTCTGCTGTCAATCACCTGCTCTTTTCGGACAGTCTGTTCAAAAGCAGTATCCGGTACTTACTTATTTATGCTAAAATCTTTTA
>Ga0302280_1001398_pt1 | contig 19976 bp, 9 predicted proteins | sample III_Fen_E1_1_FD_198771 | JGI IMG/M metagenome (GOLD analysis project Ga0302280, IMG submission 198771) | Peat permafrost microbial communities from Stordalen Mire near Abisko, Sweden - III_Fen_E1_1 | ecosystem: Environmental > Terrestrial > Soil > Wetlands > Permafrost | place: Sweden: Abisko... | reverse complement strand
ATCTTTTGCCCCACCGAGCCACCTGTGTTTTCAGAGTCGGATCGTAAGACATTCCTGCTACTTTTTTCTTTTGAATTCCTTTGGTTTTGGCAAACTGCTCCCACTTTGTCTATTTTTTGGCCTCGGGGATTTTTCTGCTGCGAGGGAAGGTAGTAATAGGTTCAGGTAGTTTGAGAAAAAGTTTCGATACGCTGAAATCATGGATTTGCTGTTCCTCAGGTAGCACTTCAACTGCAGCAATTTATTTCTTTTTTTCTTCCACCAAGGAGTTGAGAATGAATTGCATGTTATCCACCAGCTGTGCAGTGATATTTTAAACAGTTTCAATATCGGTGTCTCCTGACTTGACAGCGTTATAGTCGAAGAGAGTTAGGTTGCCGAGATCCAGCTCACGATTATTAGTCATTGTTGAAATCTGATTATATACTATAATATCAAAGGATGATAAAAAGAAACTCTTTGGTGATAGAGAATGTTTAAAAAAGAATACAAAGATGGGCTTTAAAATATGGATTTCCCTCATTTTTACACTGATAGTTCTACTCAATTAATTAATTTAATTATTTTGTTTTTAATATGAATAAACGTGTGAGAATGAATTTATTTCGATGGTAAATTATCATATATTCTTTGCAAATAGATTATATATTTTTTATAGAATATTTAACTGCTAGTTTTAAATGAATATTATTCCTAAATCATAAAAAAAACAGGAGGACCCAAGCAGAGATTTACAGTAGGCTCAACTATACAATTAAAACAACAACAGCATTGAAGGAAATTCTAACCGTTCCAAAAATAAGACCATTCGACTGCTCTCTGCTGATGATTACTTCAAGTCCAAAATTACAGAGTTGCAGTAGGAGATTAATAGACTTCGCTGCTAATTATCAAATGTTGACTGCAATAATATCAGATAGAGAAATGGTTTCCTAAATAAAATCGAAATCATGACCATGGAAAATGCAGAACTAAAGCAGCACCAAAATAATCTCAACAAAGTTATAAACACATTGAAATAGGCATTGAGACCAAAGCATGAATCTTAAAATTATGAAAATCAAAGACAAGGAACTCTCTCAGACAAGTTAAAGATCGAATTATAATAAAAGGCTAAAGTGATAAAATAGCAGAAGTGGACTATTGACTAGTTAAAAAAATAATTACGAGTTTTGAAAGACCAAAAATATCATATTGAATTATAAAGAGATACAAAGATAGAAGAACTAGTTCGCAAAAATAAACTGCTGATAGCTGACCGGGAAAATCAAATGGATAAAGTTTAAAAAACATTGAACAGGTTCCCATTCAACGAATAAGTCATGCAAGCGATCCTTAAAGCTTTAAATCTACATGTGAAAGCCGATCTGTCTTGTGATGACCTCGACTTTGAACAAAAATTATAGTAAAGCCCCGTTGCAATGAGAACACCTGTTCCAGATCGAAGATGCTCATCCAGAGTCAACGATACAAGTTACTCTCGTATTAGCAGTCGCTCAATTATTAGTCAACTTAACAATAACCGCCCTTCTGACTATGAATCAGATTATTACGAAGAAGATAAAGAGCCGCGCTTGCTTTGCTAAAATTGCAATATGCCTTTTGAGTAAAATTAATTTATCGAACATATGGATCAATGCTAACTGGAAAAGAAGAGAAAAGAACTAGAAAAGACAATTAGCCAGATAGATTTGAAGCAAAGAGAAAGCGTTTCGCAACGTAAATGGCAAAATAAGCAAAAGAATGAAGAGACTTTAAGAGCATGGGATCAAAACTCAAGATCTCCTTGCAAACTCACTAGAAGGGAAAGTAGTAACCCATATAATAACCAGCCCGATCAAATGAAGAAAAAGATTTCGAATTACAATAAACCTCAAGCAAATGTCATAGGCTATCGATCCACCAAATTTTATTGATTTCTATTGCATCTAATCATAGTTATTTTAACTACTTTCAAATAAAATGCCAATACAACGAAATAGTAGAAATCAAGATGTCAATATATAATTTTAATAAAAATAATCTCAATTTATTTTCCAAGTAACTTTCAATCGGATGTTTCCTATATTTTTTTATTTTTATAAGTTATATTGAGTATAATTTGTTTTACAACATCAAACAACACCCAGGCTATCCATGTCTAGTTCCTCTTACTTCTAATTACTGGGAGATTGAGATTCTGAGAGCAATACCCTCTGAGCATCAGTATCATTTATCTCTTGTGCCTCAAGATTATTTTGATTATCTAGATTATCGACACGTTCCTTCCTTGGAGTGTCCTTTGGAAGATTCTTTTTATCTTTTTTTGATTGTCTCCGGTCTTTTTCTTTTTCTGCAATTTATTGAGGAAATTAAATACGGTACTTTTGCATTTTTTATTGATAAATACGCCTTTATTAATCACATAATTTTATATAAGGCTATTTTTATTAAGAAGACAATTCACCCCAACATTTTGCTGCTACTTTGGTGAGTTCAGTCACACCATATGTTGGATACCCAAGAGAAATGCTTGGTTGCTGAGCCTTAAAAAACAACAAAAAGCTTGAAGCTGGAGCCTTGGGCTTGTGACTGACCTTTTTAGCTTTCTTTTTGCTCTGAGGCTCACCATCCTTGTGGTCCTTCTCTAAGTTTTCTTCTTTTTTGATTTTTTTGGTTTTGGTTTATTTTGCCACTTCTGGAGAATCCACCTCAATAGGATTCATAGCGAGAACATCAACTTGTTGAAGAGATACTTAACTCTTGTCTTTCGATTTTGCAATTTAAGCAAGTTGTCCAAGACAGAGTTGGTTGAGATCCCTAAAGGTTTCTGCAAGCTTGTGGGTGATCTTCTCCATCTAGATAGAAAATTCTTTACGAAGATTACGTAATCCTACATGCTAATACTTTAAAAAATTTAAAGCGGTGATGCCTCCTTTTGCATAAATGAGCCCACATAAATAATTACATAACAAAGATATACTTATCAATTGGCACGATGAAGATGCAAGGCTGAATCAGAACCCCCACTTACAACGCTTCGATCGCATACCCACTCCACTCCAAGTACTTTCTACTGCTGGGTTTGCATGTTTTGAAGCGGGAAGCTGCAACGCATATCCCAAAGTTTTACCGTATGATCGTAAGACCCAGAAGCGAAATGCAAAGGAGTTTTTCCGAAGCGAACAGAGCTGGCCCATTTTGAATGACCCTTGAAAGTAATAGCAGGCCGTGAAGAATCTCTTCTGTCCCATAATCTGAGCTGTCCGTCTTCGTGAGCTGACAATATTTTTTCTCCAAAAGTGTCTACAGATGTCACTATAGAGTCTCTGGTGAGAAAAGTTTGAAATTTCTCCATGCGAACCACATTGGTAATGGCAATATTATGTTCGCTGGAACCAGTGACAACCTCTTCGTTCGTGATCCAATTTAGACATTCGATAGAACCTTGGTGCACTGTAGCGGAACTGAGCAATGGCAATACATTGAGAGTAGTTTATTTACGTTTTTTCTTGTTTTTGACTGAGTTAAATTTGCCTCCCTCATCAAATCCTTCAGGAATATGCCATATATTCAGTTATCCGTCGGCACCTCCAGTTGCAATGTGAGAATCTGTGCCTGGACTTACTGCAATTCCTAAGATGTTGCCATTGTGCTTGTTGCTCGATATTTCTACTGTCTATAAATTATGATCCTTGAGGCTCACTAAGTGAACCGTAAGTTTTTCCCCCAAACCACCAGTTACACAATAATATTGATTTTAAGCAGAGGCGAGAACAAATTGTAAAGCTTTTAAGGGTTACTCATCCACTGAAAATTTGCCAATTAATTTAAGACTAGGGCTATAGATGGAAACAACTCCGCTGTAGAGTGCGGCAGCAACAGAATTAATTCCCTCAGGTTCAGGAACAGTCACAAGTGCAGCAACCCAATCTTCTTCTTCTGCCTTCGTATCATGCTCAAGCTGGGGAAAAGCCAAAATATACTAAAAGTTAAGAGTTTGCTCTGCAGTGAGTTAATATCGAAGGATATGAGATTTTAGCTTTCCCCTCAGAATGTGACCCTCTACAATGAACTAAAATCTTGGTATCTATGTCTGTTCCAACATATCCTTGAGTAACTGAGTTAGTAATGTATTACCAGATTGAGTGCGTCTTCATCCAACTATGAAGATAGCTCTAGCTGTTGATGGGGTAGTTTGTAATTCTCAAGAGTAGTAGTTAGCTCGGCTATAAGCTGCTGGGGAATTTTGTTGTAGAGCTACTCTATTTGGGCAATTTATTCCTCCATTGTTGATAGGCAAGTTATTATAGATTTTAAATATATTAGCAATGAAGATTAAAGTGGATGATAACAATTTTGTTGTCATTAATTTGGACAGAGGAGGCCGGATTGTTGAACTGGTTTTAGCAGGACATCTTATCATCAAAGGTAATGCAGTTGATACTGGCTCGGGAAACTATTTATTATATCCATGGGTAAATAGAATTGAGTAGTCTCCCTTTAAGGATGTTAAAAGTCCCTATCGAGATGGAAATGAATTACCTATCCATGGATTTTATGTCGATTAGCCAAGGTAAGCGGAAATAACTATACCTGAACTTGGATCAATTGCAGTGAAATTAACTCCTAAGTTAAAAATCGACAATGTGCCTTTATTTAGTTAAACTTACACTCTAACAAATGGGAAATTATCATTAAAATTCCTAGTTCATCAGGGAGAATAAGTACTACCTTTTTGTTTTGGATATCACCCATATCTATAAATAGATAACACATAAATAGCAAACTTGAAGCTCTCCACGAATATTAAAACAGATCTTAAACTCAATTAAGTAATTGTGAGCATAATATAGAGACTTCTTCCGATTTATCCCTATTAACGAAAATAAGTTAGCCTAACAGCCACCGACAAATTGGACAACCTTTTTGAAGGAGGCTCTTTTTTGCAGCTTTAGACATAATCAGGATTTGCCGTTCGAATAAAAAGTGACCTTCCCTATTGGCAAATATATACTCCTCCTGATGGCAAAAGAATTGCTGTTGAACCTATGTCCTTTACAGGAAATGTGTATAAAATAAGTGAATCGGGTTTTAAGCCAACATCGTTTTCAGGTTATTTCTAAATTTAAGGATGGCAAAATTGATTTATTCATTAACAGTCTCATAGTCAAAACAAAACAATCTATACCATTTCTTTAATAACGAAGATATGAATAATTAATTGTAAAATTATCAATGATTACATTCAGTTGAATGTTCCAATCATTCAATATGAAAATCTGAGATTCAATATCTTAATACATGCCTCAGTTTAGTCCAACTGAAATCTAAGTAGCTTACTTGAGTAAAATCTCTTGTTTTATTTTTTTAGAAATATTTTCATCAGATTCAAATTTATATTTGCCTGTTGTTCACACAAGGATTCATAGGCAAATTTCATATACTTGCCCATGAGAATTAAAAAAATTAAAGACAGCACCGGATTGAATAAAGTAATAGCCACTATTATCACTAGAAGATAGAATATGCATAGACCTAGCACTAAGAAAAATATTCCCTTTGCGAAAACCTTTTTCGATATACTATGCTCAATTTATCTGAGCTTAGTCAATGTTTTGGAAGTCTCTGACTGTTTAACATTGTGAATGGTTAAATTCAAGCTTTATTATGTGAGTGGAAGAGAGACTGTAATTGGTTCTATGTTTTGAGTTCTAATTGAGCATATTAAGTCAGTTTATTTTTAAGCAAGGTATCGCATACCCATCTGTAAATTATAATATCGTTTATTATCATAGTTATCATAGCAAGGCTATCAATCATAATAAATGTCGCATTTACGTAGAGTTTCTTATAAACAGGGCATAATATGATAAGTTTGAAAACATTGTTTTTGGTTAAAATTAGTACGCTTAGACTTCATTATTTTTGATATTTATTCATTACTATTTATTATCTATCTTTAAAGTAAAATTTGATCAATTGTGAGCTTATCTTCAAAATTGAAATGAACATTATTGTAAGTCTAAATTAGATTATGATGTTCTTATTTAATTAAATTTATTGTTAAATTGGCACTTACTGCGAATATATTACTTCAATTGAGCAAAATACATTACTAATATTTATCAAATGTCAAAGTTTGCATAATTCCTCCAAAGTAAATGCTTGCATGACTATCATTCGGTACATATCATCAGCATCAATTTTTCTCTAAACTTTGTTTTGTGTAAAAACACTATCTTGATGCTAAATGCATTTTTTTTGTCCAAGCAAGTTATTGATATCATACTGGAGTTAAATGATTTCTTGCAGTTTTTGAGTGCGTTAACTCTGTATCTTCTCAGGATTATCATACAGCTATTTATATTTATTTTCAGCAATTTAATCCTCCATCATTTTTTCCCATCCAGCCACACACTGCGCCATCCTCAATAATTAAAATTCTCTTTCCTGTTGATTTGACTTTGTCATTAGATTATTTAAGATGTCTGAAAGTTGTTAAATGGATTTGAATGATGCTACTTTATACTTGGTGGCTTTCCCTTCCAAAATGATGATTTCCTCCTGAAGAAGTTAAATTTTGACCATCAGTTGTTAATTTTTGATATTCAACGAATTCAGCTTATTATAAAACTACTGTTTAGTTCGTTATAAATCTCCCTCCTGCTTTCCCGCTGATGTGGATATTCCTACTTCTTTTAATTCCCGGATTTGATTATTTTGCTTGAGTGCTGGCTGCTTTTCAACTCGGACATTATCGAATTCTGAAGTTTGGTTTAGAGAATTAATGTTTTACTTAATTGAACAGGTCAAGAATGGTCTTGAATCAAGAATGGATGAATTTCTAGTCTATTTTCTGCCTTTTCCCAATTTTTATTCTGTGATGTATGAAGTGTTCTTTGAGAAGTGGGGTAGTTTACTTTCAGGATCTGATATGCTTGCAAATTGTTACTATTTATTGGTTACTTTTTACATTCTATCCAGTGTCAAATAATGTTAAATTGACTGAAATTTTCCTTTTTCAATCTGTCCAAATCTTAAAGTTAGAGTCTTAAACTCTTTGGAGATGTTATTAATATCTTTTGTATGGATTGAATCTGGAGATATTAGAGTCGTCTTTGAGAGATAGTCCTCAATAAGTAAGTTGCCCTCTGTGAGTAGCCACTTCAGCTAATCAATACAAATCCAAAAATGATGCATATCCCTGTAAAGTTTATTAAGAGCCAAACTTTTTTACAGAATAGAGTCCTGAATATTCAAACCAATTTTTTGACAATTTTTGCGATTTTTAATAATTTTAGAAATACTGTCTCCCAAAGTTTAATATTTCTGAGGTACAACCCTGAAATCAGAGATCTTCGGAGTAGACTCCTCCTTTCTCACTGCCGTAAAATTAGCATCTTTGCCTCCTTTTCCGCTATTTTGATCAAACTCTTTTGGCACGACAAAGAATGATTGGTGATGTTGAGGATGTTTTACTCTCGTCAATGTTTTGCCAAGTGATGCAGAGTTATTGAGGCTTCTTTTATGCTTGTCCATTTTAAAATTTAACTGTTTACATTAATTTGATGTTGGACGATAAATACAATATATTAGAATATTATTGCTTACTTTTCCTTAAATTATTTTGGTTATTGATAAACAAAGATAAAGAGAAGTACTTCCTTTGCAATATCAACCGCCTTCCATCATTTACAAATGTATAAATTAGTGGTTAATTTTTGTCAATTAGATAACATATTTCTGTTGGATTGTATCATATAGATTCCTCTTGTGAGACGGTCATATATAATTGTCAATTATAAATATAATGCCGGGTTAATTTATTATTTGTGTTATATCACCAATGAAGGCCGACTCCAAAGACTGCGTTCATAAAATAGTGTACTTTCAATCTCATCGTACATGCAACCAAATAGCTTCCATTTGCAATTGCTAATGTCAGCCAGTTCACACTTCTAAGGAACCCCATGTTAAGTATTCCCTTCAGAAAGTTCAAGACAAGTTCAACTCAACAAAATCAATCATAATTGACGAAATTCAAAAATTCTCAGATGCTCTTAGAAAGCCTTTCGAAGATCTAATCAACAAGGTAAAGAAGAAGCAAGATCAATTTCTAAAATAAATGTAGCAGTAGTTAGTAAAAGCTTTGGTTGAAGATATGAAGATCGATCGCCTCGTATTCGACAAGATAGAGAACAGTAGACTATAAAAAATTAAATGCGTGGAAATATACAGACTGTTGGATAAGACAAATATTTAGAAAAACATTGATAGGGTCAAACTCCAAGCAGTCTATGAGAAGTATGAATCCATTATCAGCAACTTTTTCCAGGCCTTTGAGCCTAAAAAGGAAAATAATCCAGCCATTACATAGACTCCTATCACCATTCGAAATACTGCAAACAATCATTTAGGCCCAAATGAATTAAAAACCAGGAACGATATACTCTAAGATTAAAATCAACAACTCAGGATTCAAATTGAGGAAATTAAGCTGAAGTGTAGTCAGTTTGAAGTACAAAAAACAGATCTATAGTGGAAACTAATCAAGAAAAGAATTGAGGACGCATCAAAAAGAAGAGTAAATACTTGGAATATCGCCAGAGTGGAGACTAAAAAAATTAAAAAGAATAAATTGCCCTTAGTAAACTCAGCGATCTAAAATTCTAACAAGTTGAATGGAAAAAAATAAACTTAAAAATTATTAAAAAATCAACAGTAAGCAGAGCCTGAACAGTCACAAATAATCCATGTGCCAGATGTGTTATCTTAAGAAGTTGTATTCGAAGAGATTAAGTTTTTCCCCAATAATCTAGCTCCAGCATTGAATCCGATACAGATCGTTGAAACTGGTATAATGGACATCAAAAACAAAGATTTATAAGATTAGAACATGGACTTAATAACCTATATGGAGAGCAAAAATAGAATTTGATCTTTATCAGTTATTATATTCAAAATTACAATCGATGTAAGAGTAAAAAAAAATATCTGCAGAAGACTATGGCGAAGAAAAGGTTTACGAAATGGTCATGAAAAAATACAAGCATTTAAGAAGTTAAGGAATACTGCAGTCTTTGGAGGATATTTATGCCAAACAACCCACTTCCCGCATTGACAAGGATAATTATGTTTTTTCTTTCGAGTCTGTCAAGAATCATATTGAGGAGAAAATGAATGATCGAGGTAAAATACAAAAGATGTAAGCAAATAGATATTCAGACTTCAGCAATAAGACAAGATCCTCAGATAATTATAAGCAAAAAATCTTAAGGAAGTTGAATTTGATAATGAGGAGTAACTTTACTCCTAAAAATTAAAATCTGGACTTCCTATCTTCAAATCCATTCAATTTTTAAGATATCAGGATCATACTCAATGGACTTAGTTTTTTGGAGAGGAAAATCCCTTTATTGCAGATCAATAAAACATCGATTTTTCTTCAACGAAAGTAGAAATTGGAAAAACTAAACTCTTTCTGGAGTATTTTGACTTTAATCAAGGGATTATACGATTGTGCCGAAAGTAAATTTCGAATTTGTAAACTAAAATATGTTGACCATCAAATATGAGAGATATCCGACTTTGATGGAGATCGAAAAAAGAGCAGACGTAATGGCCAAGCTTCTAATGTTCAATATTTATACATAATAGCACCGCAAATTAAAGATGTCCTGGAAAAATGATTAAAATTATATAGAAATGCAGAAGAATTCAAAAAAGAATAAATCCAATATTGAACCCTAAAAGCATAAGGAGGGAGACGTCAAGTAGGAGGAAGCCATGATTAAAAGGCAAGTTAAGAAAATATGGGAGAACTTGGAGGAACGAGCCAATATCATCGCCCACGAGCAGTTTAAACAAAAGAATGGATAAAAGGCTGTACAAACTAAAAAAAGCCTCTAGAAGTTGAAGAATATTATTACTTCTGAGGCAAATCCTAAAGTTCAGCTCAGGATATTAGTGGCCTATAAACTCAAGAAGACATGGTGATATTTAAATTATGCCATACTGTTGATAATTATAATTTTATAATAAGATAATAAATAAACAAACAAAAACTGATACATCTAACATTGTTTTAACTAGCCCGACTTGAAATCACTATCATTTTTCTAATGTTAAGATTCGTATAAAATAGAATTATAATGTATATTGAATGGAAGAACGAGTTAAAATAGTTCTATTAGGTCAATAGTATACTATATCCATATAAGAAATCCTACAGCTTGCTCCCCTCATAAAAAAGGATAATTTATTGGAGATCCCCGTGCCAGAGTGGATGAATAAGTTCAATGCACATCTATAAGTATTGCAAACTAGCATATATTACGTGTTTGTCGTAGATCGCAATATCAACTCTCCCCAACTCTTAGATTTCAGAGAGAGGTGTGTTGCTTCTGTGTCCAACTACTACATCTCTCTACGAATGAACTTCTAATTGTATGAATATGGCTATATGTGTTCCCAGATTTTATCAATGCCTCTAGATAAAGCAATGCATATACTTTACTTCATGGTATATGCTCGTTTGGCATCGAGACCTTATATTAATAACCTAATCATACAAATATAAAGACACAGAACCCTCACAAGGAACAGAACAATTTTTTCAAATAAGGACTATAGCACTCACAGTAGATCACATGATAGTAGCAGACCTATGACTGTATTTTGCGATAACAGTCAGCTGGAAATATAAAATTTCAAGAAATAATTGAAAAAAATATTGGAGCCTCAAACAGAGAACAAAAAAATGTTGAAGAAGCAAGACTATAAAAGATACTTTACTACTAAAAAGGCTGGTGATTAAGAAAATATATAATATAAACTTTAAACAGACAGAGGACATGATTTAGAGACCTCATCTAATGACAAGTATGTTACTGTTCCACTCAAGGTGCTTCCTCATTAAAACAGTTCAGTCATTAACAGATTGAAATTTCAGTCTGGCTTGAGTAAGATTGGTCACGAACTATCTTTTAAAAAATTGCAGGTGAGACGGCAAAAGTTCAATGAGAGTTTCAATGGATGTCAGCGATATCGCTAAAAAATTAAAAGTTCGGAAAACGACAAGTAAAAGTCAAGCAAGCAAGATCAGTGGGCAAAATCGAATACAATGATATCAAAGGAGGCAAAAGCTAATTTATCTGGTAATTCTAGAAACCATAAGCGTATATATGAATACTTTCATTAGTTAGTAGGCAACATTAAAACCACCAACTTATAACTGGATTCCATTCGTTTTGAATGTTTCAATCATGTGAATGAGCTCACGGCTAACAAAAGTTCACCTTTTCTGGTTTCAGATGCAAATGTTAATATCCATATTAACTAAATTATTCATACTGGAGATAGCCAATTATTGTTACAAAAACTGAGAAAAAAGGAAAGTATTTACGGAGGAGTTCATAGTCTCAATGATAGAACGTAAAAAATATAATTTCTTTCTGAATCAGCCGACCATAATAAATTTAATCAAGACTAATCTCATAATGAAAAGATGAAAAAAATGCCAATTTAATAATTAATAAAAGGGGAGCCGGGGCCAAGTATAGTGACTCTAAAACATGATAAAACAGGACATGAATAAGAGCAGCTGATGTTGTTTAATCGAAAAATAAAGAATAAATTCAAACTACAGAAATACAAGCTACAATACCGAAATTTTCAAAAAGCATAGATGTTTGAAAAGGTGAGGAACATTGCTTGAAAACCAATCATTGATAATATCTGTTTGAATTATTGCTATATAATCAACTAATATCTATTTTTAGAGTACTGTGACAGAGTTACATTTTATTATTTTGAGTATAATCCTTAAACTTGGGCTATAACAAACCCTATCCCCCCCATTTATGATCCATCACTAACACAGTGGTGTCAATTCAGATCCATAAAATTTTAACTTTCTGATAAAATAGCAGTTATTACATCGTGATATCTGAAAAGACATATTAAATCAATCCATTGCCTTTTTATATATTGACAAGCTTATTCGTATTCTTAATTTGATCATTAGATCAAATCAAAATAGTATATCAAATAAAAATAAATAATAAACTGAATGGACTTATAGCATAAACATTTATAGAACCTCCTTTCTCTGGACCTTGATAAACTTATCAAAAATACAAAAACTAGAGAGGATAACTTCCTCCAGCTCATCAATTTGGCAGGCAGCATTATTAATGAACGTAGTTAAATTGAAAGCAACATTTACATTCATGACTAAATATATAAATATCGCAAGCTGGCCATATAAATTAAAAGCAGAGAGACACAATTATTTTTGTAGGGGTCGGAGATGAGCATCAGATACAGAGGAATAAAAATATAAAGCGAAGATAATCAATATTTGCTTCGAAGAGTATGCAACCGCATCCTAGATACAATATTAAACACAATAAACCAAATAAATTTCAAAGCACCAATCGTTGTGCAGGAATATATTAAGCTGAAGATAAATTGCCAAAAGATTATGAAGGAAAGTAAAGATTAATCGTCTTAATTAATGCAGTGCATCAATGAATACGAAAACTTTAAAATTAGTAAAATTCTTGACTTAATTATCTCCATCACCTCCATTCTTCAAAGTGGAAATTTTAATTAATTAGAGCAACTTCAAACGCAATTTGAGGCTACTAAACAAAATTATGAAAAATAAAAAATCATTGAAAACAGATCCATAACATTTGATTTTTTAAAAAAGAATAGAAATTATGTAAAGGAAAGGTTGAATTTGTTAAGGAATGAGGCTGTAGCTTTGGAAAAAGAAAAAGATAGCAAGGTGAAGACTGTTAAAAAAATAACTGAAGGATTGAGGGGAGTGATGGAAATTAGTAAACAAGGGTGCATTCAAGAATTGGTGGGACGATAAGACCTAGCTTAAGCATTATTTCATGGGCTTTTAATGAGAAATAAAGAAAATAGTTAGCTTATCTCTTAATTTGTATTAAAGAAGCATAAATTTGAACATAAGACCAGCGAACAACTTTATATTTAAGAAATGAAGCTACCCTTATCTGACAATATCATGTCATCAGAATTGATATCAGCTGACAACAAAGAGAGTTTCTTTTCTGCTCGCAGGAGTCTTTTTGTCAAAATGAAATAAAACAATTATAAATAGCGAACAGTTAATTCTGAACTATTTCGAAAGATCAATCGCCAAGAATCCAACAAAATTATGTTGAGGAGATACAGTAAACTAAAATAAACTAATGATAAATAATTTATTATCCCAAATAAATAGCATTCCCTTTTGAAGTCTATTTAGGAGGTCCCTACTCATGAAGGCATTGTTCTTCGGGATAAGGATCAAAATCGAAAATAAAATCAAAATCACCTCCCAGCTTTAAATCAAAGAACCCAATCGATTGATCAACATTGCAAATAGTCTCAACCTGAAGCGAAGTTAATATCGAGGTCTACCAAATTAAGTCAACCAATGCGCAAAAAAAACAAATTTTAAAAAACTGAAATGTATCCGATTCGCATAAAGATGGAGCTTAACTCTGAAATAGTGGAAGAAGCTAGTATGAAATTTACTAAATTTAAGAAACATTTGTGTTTGTGAAAAGTAAATGCTCTAAGCTAATAATATCGTTGATATATAGTTTATCAAAAATAATTGGTTTAATTATGACAATAAATAGCAGTTTAATGATTTGATTAAATCTTGAGCGATCTTGAATTGAAAATAGCTTATCTCATTTGTTAAGTTGTATTTAAATAATGTCTGCTACTGAAGTTAAAGCCCTATATCAGGCACTGTCGACTCAACTCCTTCCCAAGTCCACTGAAGTCAATAATCACATTCGTGAGTTCCTCGAACAAGAAGTGCAGGGTAAATACTTTTCTACTTAGATTTTGAGAATGTCAATCGGGAAAATGACAAAGTGTACGAGGACCTGAAGACAGAGTGGGACCAATACAATAAGATAGTTTCAGACCTAAAGATGAAGAAGAACAAGGACAGTAAATTTATTGAGGGTGGAGCAGGGTAACATTATTGCTATCAAGATATCTAAAATCAAAAGATGAGGAGATCAAGGCTAAAAATAAAATTCTGGAAAGCATCAACACAGGCATGAAGGAGAGTGTTACGAAAGTAAACCCAGAAAAACTTTCAAAATTACCTTATGAGAAAGAACCTATCCTCAAGGATGTCTTTTCTACTCTTTATCATATTCTCTATAACGAACCAGCTGAAAAATTTGATTGGTCAACTTTCAAAAAACTTGCATTGCTTCATATTGAGGGCTAAGACTTTATTACTCGTTTAGCCAACGTGAATTTTAAGGATTTATCGAATGAATACTACGATGATTTGAGAGTGCTTAAGAATGATTAGAAATTCAAGGATGTATGTGAAAACTCACCTTTTGCTTTTGATGTGGTAGATCTTGCTGATTGGATCGACTATGTTTGTGAGGGTCGTAAGATTAGCTTGTAAAAGAAACAAGCTTAGTTGGACTATGAAAAGATACGCAAGGACATAGATAAACGATCAGACGGCAGCTTACAGTTTAAATAAGAGTTTTGTAATGAAACTTTGAAGGACATTGATCACTACCAAACTAATCTCATGAATTTGCAGTCAGAATTGCGTACCCTCATTGTTGGCGTAAATTATTTATCATTTAGATGCGTGGAGGCTTAACTGATTTGAATGATATTGAAGCTCGTAGGAGATAGAAGATAAGCCAGATCAATGCTATTTGATAAATATATCATCCAATCACCTAACAACTAATATTGTATTTCGAATCATTATAAATATTAAATGATTTATTCATCCTTATCTTTGTTCCTTAAATATTTCTAATTATAAGAAGATCACTGAGACTGTTTAATTCGGTAAAAGCAAATCAATATCCTCCAAAAGATAGACTTCAGAAATGATAAAATGCTATTTACTTAAATTTATCCCACCAATAAATTAGGGTATCTCCTGATCTCAATTATTTGATAATTATGTCTTATGATTAATATTGTGTTTAAGCACTATTGAATCTTATAGATCAGATGTATGGAACATTCTTTTTTATGTGCTCCTCTAATTCTGAAGTATTTGGGCCATAGGTTGTGAAAATGATTTTACCCTGCAGCACAATTAACACCTTTGGCTTGCAAGTGGAATGCAGTTCAGGAATAGTTAAACTTTCAACTTTTTCCTGAGCTAATAGGATTATGTCGATACGCTTCTCGAACTCATCGATGATATTGGTTTGTAAATTTTTGTAGAAAGGAAGGAGAGCCTCACAGGGTCCTGACCAAGTTGGGTACACATCAATTATCAGCAACTTCGGATTCTTTTCGTTGTAATAACTTAGAAAGTGTTCAACATCACGAACCACGGTTGTCAGCTCCACTTTTTTGGGCTTATTCATGAATTTAAGTTATAATATTTGAATAAATAAAAGAAAGTTATATTTAATGAATGATTTTAAATTCATCATTAAAGAAGCAATATTTATTTTCGGCAAATGTAAAACTAATTAATTCCCATGATGATAGAATTCATTTGGCAAAAATCAGAATATTCGTGAAATAATTATAAACATCTTCTAAGATTAGATCGTTAGCCTCATGAGCCTCAATCAGTTAAATTAATAAATAACGAAAATTCCTAATTTTGCTCATCTATTTGAAGTAATATGTTTTTGAATCATTAATTGAAAATTTCTAGTTATTCGAAATCGTTATCTGAAAGAATAGTTTAATATTTTTATTTGAAAAAATTTTGTTGGGGGTAATAATTTTATAATAGGATACACATACAAAAATGAAAATTAACCTGTCAAGATGTATATGGGTAGGTTTGGTTATAATTTTATGCTTCTCTGCTGTCAACTCCAGGAAATGGAACCACAAATCGAAATCTATTTCCTCTAATCTCACTTCTGTTGACAACAATGGCTTTAATTCTAGTACCTCGAAGAATTGTCAAAGGGTCAATGGAGTCACCACCTGTTCTACTAAAACTTATAAAATGTCCAAATCAACTTTTTTACTTGTCACTGGCTTTATAGGTTCTTTAATTATTATTGCGATATACTCTTCTGAAAGGGAGAAAACAAAAAGAAAGGCTATTATTGAATGGGCATTCAACAACTACAAAGAGAAAGTTAAGTAATGGAAATCTACGAAAGAAGAAAAATAAAAGAGTATAAAAGTTCTCAAAAATACTAAATACCAAATTGATATCAGCGTAAAAGAAAAATCAGAAAAATAAGAAAAATAAGAAAAAAATAAAAAATAAGAAAAATCAGAAAAATAAGAAAAAAATAAAAAATCAGAAAAATCAGAAAAATCAGAAAAATAAGAAAAAAATATAAAATCAGAAAAATCAGAAAAATAAGAAAAAAATATAAAATCAGAAAAATCAGAAAAATCAGAAAAATCAAAAACAAGTGCTTGTGATATCTAAATACTTGACTTAAAACCAGAATCAGAAAATATTTATTCGATAAAATTGTCAGGCAACGATGAGATAGGACCAAGTATATTCGAGGGAATTCTAGCTTTTAATAAAAGTAAATTTGGATTAAAATTATCAAAAGTATATTCTAACCGTATCAAAGCAGAACAAACAGGAAATTTCGATGTCATCCTGTTTGAAGGAGAAAGTAACGAAAGTAACGAAAAGGATAAAGAACTGATGTCAGGAAATTGGGCTTATCGTGGATTTGAGAATTAAGATGATTTTTCTGGCAAATGGACTTTGTTTCCACGAAGTAGAAATGATTGATAGAATATCAATAAATTTATAAAATGAAATGTTTGGCAAATGATAAAGAATGAATAGTTTGAAGAAAAGTGTTATTTAGAAGTAAATCTGAGCACTACGGAAGGATCTATCATTTGAGAGTAGATTGGTGATAGTTATAGATACTATATAAAGACTTTATCTCCGTTTGTCTGGACTAATCAATTAATTTGGTGATTTATTCCTAAATTCTTCGTTTGTTTTACAGTTTGCTTAACTTCTAGAGAAAGTGTTGTTTGCTTTAATAAAATTGAATCTTTCTGCGAATATAATATTCCAATTTAAAGTTGTTAATCAAACTCGCATTTTATAAGGCCATAGATTCGTATTACTTTTGCATATGAGGTATCTTCAATTCTCGAAAACATTTTGACAATTTGTAATATATCTTCACTCTTAAATTGTGCAAAAAGGTACGAACTTCTTCATTTTTTGTCGAGCTCTTGGCGTTTATTTTAAAATCGATTAAGTTGAGAGCTTCTTTGAATGCATCAATGGCTTTTTGCTTATTACTATTTTTTCGATGTAGTCTCCCAAGGTAAAAGTAATTTACCTCTAACATGCAATTTTCACTTCGCTTCAAAGTCTCTATTTTTTGAAATTAATGAATCTCATCTAAAAATTGGGTTAGTATCTTTTCAGCATTTTGATAACGATTTAACCCTTTGTATTCCTTCTCATCTTACTTTTTTTCATCTTTGTTCTTTGAACTTTATAGCTCAAACAAGCAGTACATTAACTTGTTTACTGCATCTATTTTGATGATAAGAAATTTTTAATAAAAAATTTAATCATATTTAGGGTCTACAAACCTTAGACACTACGCAAAATATGAAGATGCTTTGAGGAGATCCTTGCTCTTGAGATATATGACACCGTTTTAGCGAACTGTTTAGAGATAGTTCATGAAAATGGAAGTTGTCTTTTCTGTCTTCTATCCATACTGCTTGGCAAAGGCCTATATTCTTTTTTTAATCTTTTAGATTTATGGTTGATTTTTAATTTCGGGCAAGTTTAGGGTTTCTATTTCTTTGAGAAAATGTTTCATGTCTGCTTCATCTTCATATGGAATGTGATTCAGACTGACAGTTCCGGCCTCTTAAAAATCAAAAGTGACTCCTTCCTGTTGCAATTATTTTCCAAAAATGGCTCTCATATTATTTGCAAATGCATTTATAAAAAACTATTACTCCCATGTATAAAATTAATCAAGAAATACTGTGAGTTAATGATCATATACGTAATAATATTTGTACTTTTTTGCGTTAATGCAACAAAAATTAAATGATAACATTTCAAAAGTATATATCCATAAAAATATATAAATATCGATCATCAAGAAGATTACTACGATTAAATGTAAGATTGCAACTTTATTTCCTCCTCGTGGGTCAATTCTGCATTTTGTGCATCCTATTGCTAACTGTGATTAAACTGATAGATCGAAAATGTAAGCACAGAATATCCCAATAATTGCAGAAGATGAAATTTTTACCACCCGAATAGCAGCGACACCGCCCAAACTACTACCATCCTAAAAGTACAAATCATGCATCGGTATAATGCTGATCCTTCCTTTGTCAATGAGATACCAAAGTAATTGAATGGACCAATGCAGAGGGCAGTGCATAAAATAGCTATGACTAAGTTGCTATTACTGCAAATGAGTGAACATGACTGAAGAACATTGGTATTGAAGGGTGTTTTAATTGCAGAGAAGATGATCATTACAATTCCAGCTATTACTGCTCCCCAAATACCCTCCCAGAAAACAGCATTTTAAACTTTCACTCGATATTGTTTGAGTATCTTCTCCTCGTAAATAAACATTAAACTGAACAGAAATTGTGAAAAAATGATAAGAATGTTACCCATAATAGGATTAGACTAAACTAAATATTAATATTTTTACATCTACTTGGCTGATTGTTTGAAACATTAGAAATACCGATTATTGTCAGTGACAAGAGGATTGCAATCATATAAAGGTGCTTTTTAAGGGGGAGGCTTTTCCCAAGATAAAAGAGAGTAATAATATAAGTGAAAAAAAGGACTGATCCTTTTAACATTTGACTAATCGATACGCTGGTCTGAGTAGAATGGAAATTACATAGTATAGACCTGTTGTATCAACTATTGTTCCTAGTACATCTAAAAAGCTGGGCATTATGTAGATATATTTATTATCTTAAGGCAACGCCAATGCTTATTTCGACAGAACCTATTTTTTCATCCAGGGCTTAAATAGCACTATAGAGCACATTCCAACAAAAATGATAAAACTTTGTAGACTGAATATTAGATGAGATACATCGGTTCATTGAACTGAGTATTAATTGGTTGGATTTCGACAACTGACTGATACTTGCGAAATATCGTATATAGTGAACCGAAGAAGATTGCACAGGCTGCTAGCCTTAACAGTGACATTAGATTAAATAAAATTATGGTGTCTAATTATTTAGGTTCTGTAAAGATCAATTTAAAAATCCTTAAAAAATGATTTTTTTGCCATAAATTTCAAGTTTCAAAGTGAAAGGAAGTTTTATAAATATTTTAGGCAATCTTAGAATAAAATAGTGATCTATTTATTTAAATTATTTAAAAGCGTTTTTTGAAAATCAATAATATTCTTCCTTAGAAAATAAAAATTATTCTTTGATGTAGACATGATTTTATTAAAATTAGGAGTGAGTTAGGCTGAAATATGTTATTAGGGCCATTTAATGATTAATAAAATGATTAATAAGATCGTCATTAGTGATAGATTCATTTATTGATTATTATCGATAATTATAATCATATTTTTTCAATATTTAAGGATCAATCTGCATTGTAACAATTCTCACTCGGCAACGAAGAAAATTATAATGAATTATTTTAAGATGAGGAAAATGGACATTGATATATTTAATCATAATAATTCTTATACTATTCAATTAAAATAAAAAATAACTTTTTTGGCAAGGAAAACATCCCATAATGATGTCAGTATAATATCCCAATTTGAAGAGCGTAGAATAAATTCAAAAAAGAATGAGAGACCTTCGATAAATAATTGCCAATATACAAGTACAATTATGATTTATAATTTATAAATTTAAATTTTCCACTTGTACAACAATAATTTGTTCCATTTATTGCTTACTAAATGAGAAATTCTTGTAATTGCTTCAGTAATAATTATTTAGTGTTTTGGTCCTTTTTTATTTATTGA
>Ga0302280_1001395_pt1 | contig 19999 bp, 23 predicted proteins | sample III_Fen_E1_1_FD_198771 | JGI IMG/M metagenome (GOLD analysis project Ga0302280, IMG submission 198771) | Peat permafrost microbial communities from Stordalen Mire near Abisko, Sweden - III_Fen_E1_1 | ecosystem: Environmental > Terrestrial > Soil > Wetlands > Permafrost | place: Sweden: Abisko... | reverse complement strand
ATTCTTTCGAAGAGATATTTCATGACATCTGACATCTGCCCGATTTTATATCCCATCTTACTTGAGGCATTATGAAGAACACTTTCCTCTAGTTTTGGATCAGATCTAATGGCTATCTGTTTTAGCAAGCTAGAATCAATGTCAATTGCTGAATTTATAAGCGTAAAAGTATCTGTAAGGGTGAGTTCTGTCGGTCTGAGCTCAACATCCCTTCTAAGTTTAGACATCTGCTTTTCTAGGGTGTTGCCGTGGAAGTGGAGTTCCTTAATACAGTTTTAAAGTTCGTTATTATTGACACCAACCTCCAATCTTGGAATCTTAGATATATCGATGAGGGCCTACTCCATTCAATAAAATTATATAACTCCAGAAATGAAATACATAAATTAAGCTAATAATGTGGGAATGCAAATCAATGAGAAGAGGCATCAAGGACTGATTTTATCCTTTATAAATTGTCAATAATAGCCTGTTTGGTCATCAAAGCTATCACTTTGCCAGCTAAATGATGTTTTATTCTGCCAGTTGAATCTTTCTTTGAGCATACCAACACTCTAAAGCTGTCATACATCCTCTTTTCCACAAATTATTTCAGTTATGAATTCTTCTCTAATTATAGCAACTTTTCAATTGTAGCTCCATTCAACAGGTCTTTGGCTATTTCGTCGAAAACAGTAACCCATAGTCCTCCAGTTGAATCACAAAATTACACAGAAAGTAGGAATTTACGGCAACACTCTTCAATTTCAACAAAACAATGTGGACACTTTGAGTAGCTTATTGCTGATTTTCTGCAAAAGGGATTGGTACAAGCATCATAATACCATTTTGATTCTACATTTATGCTGCATATCCAAAGAATGAGGTTTGAATAAATAGGGTTTTCACCAATATGAAGCAGTTACTCGTTTAATTTCTTTAAGGTTTTAAATTTTCCCTGAATTGATAGAGCATTTGAATTAAAAGTGACTTTAAATTTTCCTTCCTCGTTTTTAAAAAATTAGTGAAGAACAATATCAGATTTGAAGGTTGAATTAAGATGAAGCTCCTCTTTGTATCTACTGACTTTAAAATGCTTAAGCAGCACAGATTTATCCATGAATTGGGCTAGATCAACTGTGACTTGTTTATTCCATACTACTACTTTTATATAATTATAAGTGATCGGGTCGCCCACCTGCATTGACTGCATTACTAACTCTCTGTTTTCTTTTAGTATGCACTTTTCAGGCTAAACGGACAATACAATTGCTATTATATTGTATTGTTATAAGGAATTAAAGTTTGAAAGCACTTGGCTGAGTCGAGTCCAGTTATTGCTGCAGAGAGGAATGCTGACCACATTTTGTACTTCAACGATGGAAGAATCTCTGCCAAAGACAATTGAATATTTTGAGTATTTTTATCCTTTGTTACTCTATAGTTTGTTTTATTTAATGCTGCCTCTGGACATTCTAAATATCCTTCCATTTTGTAGTCTTAAATTATATGCCTCTGCAAGTTAATTGAAGAAAATAGCCTATATGATATCTCCTGCCTTATCTATCAATTAAACAGTGAGGATTTTGGTGGGTTTTCCTGCCTTGCTAATAAAGTCTCTATATTGCTGGTCAATAACTCTAACAAGTATCTCCCAGCCATAGAAGCTTTCATAGAGATCTGATATCTTTTAAAAACCCTTAATATCAAATTCATTGAGCTAATAAGGCCTAGTTTCTTCCTAGCTCTAATCAGTTGCTCTATTGTTGTTGACTGTTTTTCTTGGTTAAAGTTTGACATGTTTTGGGGTTGAACAATCCTAGCCTTAATATTTAATTGATTTGAATTTCTTCTCTGTTGATAACTGCACATACTCCTGCTTTAAAAAAGGCACAAAACTTTCACTCTCTTTCTTTACTTTTTTTATTTTTGTCTGCAGGCTAAGGATATCGAATTATAGGATCTGTATGATGAAAATTTTGGGCTCATAGTTGTGGGTAACATGCGCTTTAATCAAAATATTTAAGATTTTAATTCCTGGCTTCATAAAAGTCAATAGATTTTTTTCTGGCTAATCAACCTCGATATACCCCTTGCAGATGTTGTCTCCATCGCTAAGTTGGAATGAAAGATATTGGCCTTTCTTTTTTTGAGTGATGTTGCTGACTTCTACTCTAAATTCCTCTTGGTCTGCTTGCTGGATAGCCAACATGTGGATAATGGCTTCCCTCGATAGTTCCATATACTATTATATATAATAGATAAGTATCATCCAATAAATAGAACCATCCTTAAAAAATGGATCAGCAATTGTTTTATCAATCGAGCCACAAGCCTTTTATTCTGCCAGTAGTTTTTAAAAATAGTCGTCCTTTATAATATATGCTGGCGCAGTTTTTTGAATTTATCAGAAATAAATGATTAAGGAGAATAAATCCATAGTATACAAGACTTACTGCTTCAGTAATGTCAGTGGGGATATCTTGTTTTTCCTCTACAACAGTAATCACCCCATCATGATCAAGGGCGTCAAGTTTTAACTTGGCAAACTCAAAATATTTGCTAGTACTGGATTAGTATACCACTGCACCATCACGAGTACTCCTCACCTAAACATCTACCTCGATTGGAATTAAGAATACTTCGCTAAGTTGTTCCATGGACTAGCAGAGTTTTAACTTTAGGGAAATCATCAAGATTAAGATGATTCCACAGTCTCGCTAGTAGTTAGAGACCGCTTTTAAACTCAAGAGGAAGTCTTTCTGATGAGGGCAAAACTTACTGAGGAATTTGGAATAAATATCACAGATCACTTATGGAATACTTTTAGTCGCTTCAACCAATAAAAAATTAGTAGTTTATAGGTCATGCTCAAGGAGAATTAGGAGTTGAGGGGAAAGAGTGATGTAGAGCTTATGAATTTAGTTCGGCTTCAAGAAACCAAGGAAGATGAAAAAAGAAAATTGAAGGGGCAAGTCTCTGCACTTTTGAGATAAAAATAAGCTAAGCTTATGGAATTTCAGAGAGAAGTATTTTATTATGGATTGGATCGGGAGATGGATCCTTCCTCCGTGGAGTTGACAGAACAAAAAGATTCTCTCTCAATGGCTGGTAGTCTATTCCAGGAGTCGCAGGAGTTTGTATTCCATAATTGATTTGAACTTATTTTTGTTTCTTAAATGATTAAAAGCATAATCTTTGCTGAGCCTATTATTCTATAGCTGATGAGCGAGTTTGGATAATAACAGTACAGGAATTAACGCAATTCGTTATAATAGTTATGAATAAAACATACACATAACCTCAAAAGGAATGCCTTCCGCCTCTGCCTGGCCACAAAAAATTGAACAAAACTATTCTCAATAAGCCCGGATAGCGCAAGCATTCAGAGGAAGATTCCATCCTAAATCAAAACAGATTAGCAACTTCTTCCGATAAGCAAACCATCCACTTACGACTCACATCTTAAAGGAAAACATTGCAATCTGGTAATAGCTCAAAAAACGTGAAGTACGAAACTGCCAACGCACTATGCCTAAAGAAGATTGAAATTTTGTAAAGACAAAATGCAATGCTGGATAAATAGCTACTGGTAGTCAGAGAATAAATTAACCAACTCAGAGTTAGTAACAAAATGAGCGAAGATGATGCAATCACAATATCCTCAAAGGCTACCACGAGGAGAAGCTAAGATAAATTGTTTTAAAAAACTGACAACAGGGCAGCAATCAACCGATTGGATGTCCTCAGAAGCAAGATCGATAAATAAAATTAAAAAAATAGGAAAATTGAAAAGGAAATCGACAAAGTCAGAAAAGAAATATACACCACTAAAAAACTCAATGAACAAATTCAGAATGAACTTAAAGACGCCACTTCAAGATATAAAAATGAAGAAAATACAGGCAGCGCACTAGATGAGGAAATCACCAATAAAAATGAGTAAATTCGGGTCAAGAAGATAGAGTCCATACATCAGCAGGCTCACCTTATCAAAAATTATGACTCCATCTTAAAGAAAATAGATAAGGAGTTAGGAGCAGATAAGGGCAAGCAAACTGCAGAAGTCAAAGAGAGCAGAACAGACTTCTATATTACCAATATTGGACATCCAAATCAAAGACAGACACGACAAAGCAACACCCTTTTTGCATAAAATACTCCCAAAGCAAAAAAGACTGCTACTCAAATGACATTTTTAAAGGAAAAAATAGGCCAATATGAAGCTTAGTTTAACGAGCTTCGCTAGAAAACAGGTTCTGAGAGTATTGAAGAAGTTACCAAGAAATTCTTAGAATAATATGAAGGAAATTTTGGTGTATACAACTTTATCAACCAGATGCACTCTCACCTTGAAGACTTAAAGCAGCGGAACGCAGAATTAAAATTCAGACAGCAATAAATTCGAACATAGTTTGAAGACAAAAGGAGGAGTCGTGCATTCAATGAGTTGGAGGCAGCAAAGGCCAAAATCACACGAATAACAGATAATAAAAATGAAATAAAAAACAAACTACAAAATTGTGACAGTAATTTCAAGACTTTAAAATAGTTTGTTATCAGCTTTATGACTCGAATCCCATTATAAGAGATAAGTGCAAAATATAACATTGACAAAACTAATGTGGAATCCATAGTGACCCCCTAAAATTTACTTGAGTTTTTGCAAGAAATATTGAAGTTTAAATAAATTATGGAAAGCATCAAAGAAGGAGATGAGAAACATGAAAAGAATGGATCTCATTTGGCATCAAGCAACTGCAATGCTGATTTAATTAACTCCACACGCAGCAACTTATCTTCCCATTTGTTGGAATAGTACCTCTAAGTAGCTAAAAAGTAGACCAGTCAGGACAAAGAGCAACTTTTCAGCCGAGAATAGTTTTTGCGTAATAAAGAAGTTAATATGGTTCGCAAGAAGCCGTCAGCGGGTAAGTTGCGAGTCAACAAAGCTTGATTCTCGTCATAATATAAATAGTCTATAAATTGTTTGGTGAATTGGCAAATATATTAATTGATAATGACAGCTAAAGCCGCCTAAATATAATAGTGGCTAATGCCTTCTTTGATTCAGTCCTCATGAGTATAGATAAATCACTCATTGAGAATATCGGAATCTCCAGCATCAATGACGGCCATAGTCGAGCAGCGGTGATATTTTCCGCAAGCTGTTCCTAGAGAAATGTTGTTGCCGGGGTAGAATACCACACGGGCTTTGGACAGCACAGCGTAATATTCAATTTCAGCCTTGCGAATGGTGGGGCAGTTGTTGGAGAGAATGATGAGTTTGGCGTCTCCAGAGCGCAGTGAGCGGAGGGTGGACTTATAGCCGAGGACATACTTGCCACTCTTGATGACCAAAGAAAGTCTGCTGTTGATGTTCTAAGTTCCTATCTTTTTAGCCATAACAATTAATTAATATATTAAAATAATCGCATCTAATTTATATTAGTTGCCTTATACGTCAGTATGGGAACTGCCCCCACTACACAAGCAAGTACCGATTAAATGTCCAAATACGCCACTACTCAATACGAACTTGATCTGAGAATGGTCGATCAAATTACTTTGCTGCCCTCAGCATTTAACCATACCATGCAAAAGATTATCCAATAAATCGAAAAGCTTGCTGATAAGACTGCCGAACATCCTCTTCAGAAATATATAATCCACCATATAAATATTCGATTTAGCCGACTCAATGTCATCAATTAGGAAGCCTTTAGATTATAAAAATCGTTTTTGTAAATATTGTCAACCGATAGTTCGCGGTTTTAGTCAACAGAGTGGAAGGAGTTGTCTGATCCCTCATCATTCTAGAATTTGTTACGATCTATTCACAAGCAGTATGAAATTGAAAAGATGATTAAGGGGCAGTACGAATGCGAAGATGATATTTTAGAGAAGGGAATATAGAGAAAAAGCAGAGTCAGCGAATTTGAAACCATTCGTAAGCCATTTATTACTGTCAATCAGGCAGATACAAGCCGAGACCAAACGTTGCTTAAGCAACTGTTTTATAGTTTCTATCTTCGCATTTTGAAAAACAATGCCAACACAGATCAAAAATAAACAATCCTTTAATTTCACAAAAAAACAGGTAGGATTTTGTGTTTACTAATTTCTTTTAACTTTATTGTGCTTGAGGAGTTGTTCTAATTAGTTTACAAAGTCGTTTACATTGATAAGCATCCGAACAGAATCACAAGCGAATTAGGGGCCATTCATACAAAATATTATCACATTTGCCTGCAGAACAAATATACGATCAGTGCAGATAATACCAAATTGTAGAAAATAAAAGCTGCAGTATCCATATATTTAGATGACCTGTACGACAGCAGCTTGAGGGAAGCCGAAGATCCATAAATCCTGCCAGCTGAGGATACCCTTATGCCGATTCGCAGTTTTCCGGTGGCAAAAGTGAGCAAGGATGTTCGTCAAAGGGTGTGAACAGAAGCAGCCTAGATTGCATATTTATTTCAATTATATTTATTCCACCTCAATTGATTGGCAATTGATAGCTAAAAATTAAAAGCATGACTTCATATGTCCAAGCCAATAATGCATGCTTACTTAAATCTGCTAAAAATATAACTAATAATTGAATCAGTCTATATAAATTTAATTTTCGTTCAGCAATATGTCGATTTGGTCTGCAAATGAACGAACTGCCTCAATAAAGCACTTTGGTTGGTTTGTTGTCACGTATATCTCTTTGATCTTACGACAGTTTTATAAATTTTATAACAGGGGTCGAATTACAAAGGCTGGGTCTCCAAGGCTGTCGCTGATGGGAATAATAATGGATTAGAAGCTTTCTTTCTCTATTTTTTAGGCTATCTTGAGCACCTCCTTGACTCCGATTTTCAAACTTTCCTCGATCTTATTCTAGTCAATCTTCAGAAAGGCCAATCCAATTAAGGAGCTAATATCCAATGCTTTTTGCAGATAAACATGTCCAGGCTTAGATATTTCCTCTCCCTTGGAAAGGATCTTTTTCTTATAGTCAAAGGAGGAAGAATTAATGATGTTCCCTGGGTAGTACTCCATCTTTATTGATGAATATGGAATCATTAACAGCTTGCATGCGAATTCATGAATTTGCCGATAGGTAATGGTCAGTTTGCACTTTTGAATATAGATGCTGGCTTAAGGCCATGTCTTGCGTCCTTTAGGAACTGGTACAGTTGGCACTGCCTGGATTTGTTGGGTACTTTCCTCCTTTTAAACGACTAATGGTTTAACTTAATTGTAAATTTTAGCTGGAGGCGGATTATTAGGTTCTTATCTCTCAGAAAAATAATTCCTATTCTGATTGAAATCGTTATTATAATTTCTCCTGTAGCCACTGTTATAGTTGTAGTTGTTGTTGTAATTTCTGCCTTCGTACCGATTCTAACCATTATTATTATTATTATAGTTGGAACTCCTTTCGTATTCTGTCTTTTATCGATAGTTGCTGTTGTTATTGTTGGAGCGATTACCTCTCGCGGACTGCTGTTGGTCCTCTTGACCTTCTCGGTTGCCTCCCTATCGATAATTTTTATATCCACCTCCGCCTCTACCTCGATAGCTACCCCTGCCTCTGCCTCGAAATCCACTTTCCCTGTTATCGCGGTCATTCCAATTATTTTCGCTAGTGTTTTCGGGATAGTTATTTCCATCGCTGCATTAGGTGATTTTTACCTAAAATTATTTTTTTTCCTAAACCCATTGGACTGATCATTGTCTCTGTTTCCTCGATTTCCTCGTCTTTGAGTCTCCTATTATTTTGGTACGAAACTTGTTGTTCTAGTGCCTCTATGGGGTGTACTCTCTTGTTTTGGCGGCTATTGGTGAAACCACGATGTATTTGGAGTATCAGGTTCTAGTTCTGCATTGGGGGCATTAATATCTGCTAATTTTTCCTTGAGGAATGAGCTGCAAAGCACTTATTCTACTTTAGCGGCTCTACCTCTTCCCCCTTCTCTACCTGGAGTGACTTCAGGCTCCTGCTGATTGGCATCATCGAGCCAGTTGCTGATACTTAATTAGTCTTTTTTGTAGTCTTCATCCTGTTTTTTTTATGGTTGTTGAGGTGGAGATGGTTGCCTTCTGTTTCTAGATGGTGCTGGCCTTTCTGATTTGTCTTGGGGATTGTCTTGCTAATCATTGACCCAGTCACTTTAATCCATCTAAATACTCTTTACTATTTATATATATGCTTATAGTTTCAGTCAATAACATTTTAACAATCTAAAATAAAAATAAGTTTAAAGGTTTATCTTTTGGATATGATTTCCTTAGTTCTTTTTCTGTAATAACGTTTTAAAATTTATTAAAAAGATAACTTAGGAACTAAATCAGAGACTGCTTCCCCATGAACAATCGAAAAACAAACGATTAAAAACATTCCTACGCTAGGAGTCATCGTCTTGACTACGCAGAACGAGGCACAAACTTCCAATTCACCAATTAAACCCCTCGCTAACTGAAGTATCCTCAGAATATGTAAACTCCCGTCTTCTTTGACAAAATGAGAAGCGAAGATCTGCAGGTCGAAGAATTTGAATAATAATCTTGTCGGGTTGGTCAAGGGACGAATGAATAGCTATCAGACAGTGAGCCTCAGTCGCAAGTGCTGTCAGTAAACGATATGAATGCGGATTATTTCCACCCAATGATCCTTTCGAACATCAACACAAATTGTAAACCAAACATAAATCGCTTGCAGTTATTGCGCCTCCGCAATGAGGTTTAGGATCTTAGACAGACACAAAACGAACTCATGTAATATATGGAAGACCAAAAGCCTCTTATTGAGTATATAGGAGAGAAACTTTGCCTCGAAGTCGACGAATTTGTCATGGAGTTTGTCACTAAACTCAAAAGAGGATCTCATCAACAGGGCACGAATTAAGTCGTAAATTAATATGAAAATAAATTGAGGCAGAAAAATCAAGAAATTCAGCAGCTTAATAATAACGCATATGAAAGGCAGTCTTAGATAGATCAGCTAGTTTTGGAAAACTAGAGCATTCAGGAACATGTGTTTGATATGGAGCAGAAGATAGTGGGTATTGATCTGGAAGTAGAGAGACAGATTAAAGAAAGGCTAAAGAATATGCCCTAAAATGTATTAAAAAGATAACACCAAAATCAGTCTCATCTTATAAAGGAACACGCTGAACAAATTGAGCGGCTTAACCAACAAATAATCATTCTTTAACAAAAATGCCACAAATACGAAGAAATGAGTTTAATTTAGAGCTAACTCATTGAAAGGACCAAAACCATTCGATAGGTGTAGCTTAATTACTAACGCAAATAAGCCAATCTGCGATAAATGATGGCCAAAATATAATCGGAACAACAGCTCATTTAAATCAAGAACAATTAGATACTAACAACAGAGTAGAATCTATCTAAAAAAATCACAGATTTACGAAACAAATAATCCGAACTCAGCCAATGGTAATCTTAGCTGACGAAAAAGGCAACCGAAATGCGCAACATGAACAACATAGTCAATCAATTTACAGAGGACTTAAACCATACTCACTAGGATCCACATAAAAGCGGAATAAGTATGAAAACATTTGGTATCAATAAAAATAACCATTAGTAACAGAAGAGGGAAAAACCCTTCACTGACTACCATGAAAATCATTCTCGAGTTAAAGTCAGACCCCAATACACTCATGAGGAGGAACTTGCTATTCGTAAGAACAAAATATCTGAAATCCTAGAGAGGGAGAAATATGATCATAATTAGAAATAGCAATGGCAAAGCATGGCTCTCGAAAAGAAGTTTTTGGAGACTACTCGTAGGCCTGAACATCGGCCGAGCATAGAGGCAAATTTTCTGCATAGCAATGGCCTGGAAGGGACAAATGCTTCCAATACACGATATTTACCAGGAGCCTCCTCCAAATATCGTGAGAGCCGATAGACTTCCCCCTATGCTCATCTTAATGAGCTTAGTAAATCCAGAACTCAGCAATTGAATCATCACTTTAATCTTGCTAAAAATTCAATTAGCCAATTTAAAGATGGCAGCAAAAATAGCCGAAAAAGTATGGAAAAGACCATCGGAGTAAAGAATTTGCAAAGTTCAAGACTAAGTCGGCATGCAGTGAATGAGGGGGGAGAACTGTCGGGTCTAGGATCAAAATTATAACGCTTACGATAGTAGTTAAAGAAGGAAATATAATCTATGAAATGAGATTTTTTGATAAGTGATAATTAATTAATTAATGGCTAAGTGAATTACTTCTTACTTTGCTTGACAAACTAGTTATGAAATGAAATGTGCAAGAAAAGCCCGTTGATTTGTCCCGAAAAGACTTGACAGAATTAAAACATAATTTGATTGGAATATGATAATTGTTTTGAGCTAAGTAAGACTAATTATAAAACTGGCTTAATAATCAGCTGAGATAAAAATAGTTTCGAAGTTACATTATTGCTTCAATATTACAAACTCAAACCTCAATAATAAAAAGATCATTTTTATATTATTTGTCGTGGCGTCTATTAACGACTTATTCTAAGTCAGCAGGCATCACCCTTCACTTTTTATCGCTCAAACATCCACCATTTTTCTTAATCTTAGCCTCATTCGGACAAATAACAAAATAAAAAATACTCCTAAAATTATTAAATTTATAGTAAAATCGATGGAAATGTCAAGAATTATGTCTTGAAATTATCCGTAGTACTCTGTTGATAATCCTGATATTTATAAAATTTGAATTCAACACAGTTTTATCTTTAATATCCAAAGCACTCATATTTTGAGTAATCCTTGAACAAAATGACTTTATATTGATTCACACAAACAATTGATGAATTTCAATGTTGAGGCAAGCTAAACTCCCGTCAAAATGATATATAATATTTTCCACTTTATGAATAAAATGCAAAAAATAATGAAGGTAGTTTACGCTGGAGCATTGAAAAGACCTGATGTTGGTCATGCTCTGAGAGAATGAATGCTTCCCTGAGAAGAAGGGAGGATTTTGTTTTTGGGAAAGTGGTTTTGGCGAGTTGTTGGTCTGATATCCTATTTAAGAATAAATTTGAATAAAATCTCGTGCTTAAATGCCTTATTGAATTTGTTTTTCGTAACTTATTTATAGTTGAACTAATGAGATAAATCGTACACGTTCAAGCTGGTCAGTGCGGCAACCAGATCGGAGCCAAGTTTTGGTAGGTTATATCTGATGAACATGGTATTGACCCCACCGGCTCTTATCATGGAGACTCAGATCTTCAACTTGAAAGAATCAACGTTTACTTCAATGAAGCCACCGGAGGAAGATACGTCCCAAGAGCTGTTCTTATGGACTTAGAACCAGGAACTATGGACTCTGTTAGAGCTGGACCCTTCGGACAGCTTTTCAGACCAGATAACTTTGTGTTCGGACAAACAGGAGCAGGAAACAACTGGGCTAAAGGCCACTACACTGAGGGAGCTGAACTTATTGACTCAGTCCTTGATGTTGCCAGAAAGGAAGCTGAGGGATGCGATTGTCTGCAAGGATTCCAAATCACTCACTCTTTGGGAGGTGGAACTGGATCAGGAATGGGAACCCTTCTCATTTCTAAATTAAGAGAGGAATACCCCGATCGTATTATGGAGACTTTCTCCGTAGTGCCTTCTCCTAAGGTGTCTGATACCGTCGTCGAGCCCTACAATGCTACTCTGTCCGTGCATCAGTTAGTTGAAAATGCTGATGAGTGCATGATCATTGACAACTAAGCTTTGTATGATATCTGCTTCAGAACCCTCAAGCTAACTACTCCAACTTATGGTGATTTGAATCATCTCGTCTCCGCCGCTATGTCCGGAGTCACCTGCTGCCTTAGATTCCCCGGTCAGCTCAACTCTGATCTCAGAAAGTTGGCCGTCAACCTCATTCCCTTCCCTAGATTGCACTTCTTCATGATCGGATTCTCTCCCCTCACCTCCAGAGGATCACAACAATACAGAGCTTTGACTGTCCCCGAGTTGACTCAACAGATGTTCGACGCCAAGAATATGATGTGCGCTGCTGATCCCCGTCATGGTCGTTATCTGACAGCATCTGCCATTTTCAGAGGAAGAATGTCAACCAAAGAGGTTGATGAACAAATGTTAAATGTACAAAACAAAAACTCTTCTTACTTTGTAGAGTGGATTCCAAACAACATTAAATCTTCAATTTGCGATATCCCCCCCAAGGGTCTCAAGATGGCTGTGACATTCATCGGAAACTCCACAGCTATTCAGGAAATGTTTAAGCGGGTCGCTGAACAATTCACTGCTATGTTTAGAAGAAAGGCCTTCCTCCACTGGTATACCGGTGAAGGTATGGACGAGATGGAGTTCACAGAAGCTGAATCAAACATGAACGATCTTGTGTCCGAGTACCAACAGTACCAGGATGCCACCACTGAATAAGAAGGATAATTCGAGTAAGAGGAAGCGGCTTGATTTACTCAGTTTCTTATGAGGCCTTACTTTTTATATACAATATCATTAATATCATTAATATTGATGCAAGTATTACATTTTGCATATGTTATGGTAAGCTGAATATTTGATTAAAAGCTAGGTAAATACCCAATGAGGGCTTTAATACCAGCAAGAGTTAGATTATAGCTTAAACTGAAGATAGATTAACAATTATCAGATTGTGATTGTAAATATAATCTTACTATTCATGTACCCAAGCCTAGACGCTCCTACTTCGACGCAGATGAGCTTCAAGAAGCAAGTCCCTCCTTCCGAAGCGTATTCTCTTCCTCATGCAGCATGAGCAGCGCTATTGGAGAATTAGCCAAGAATTTCGCAATTGCAAGTTTTAAGCCCCACCTCAACTATCACGAATGCTACTTATCACTGATCATAAATGCAAAGATCAGTTATCCTATGAAAATGTAAGCTGGTTAGCTGATACAGAGTTTTTTTGCGCAATTTTCCGAAGGAAAAACCCATTCTATATATCACCAAGTGGGTGGAACATCCATTTGTTAAAGCAATGACCTGCGAAGTGGACTATTAATCATTTTTCAAGTGGATTGATACTTCAAGGCTTGTTGATCTCATCAGAAAATTACAACAATAATTTGGCACAAATCCACCAAGTGATAGGACTGATATTGACAAGGCTAACACTCAACTTGATGAATATCTTAAACAGGTAGAATCTCTGCGGACTAGACCTCAAACTCAACCACCACCTCCTCCTCAAATAAGTCTATAAAATGTTCTGAAAGCCTTTGAATACCAATAGCACTTGTATACTCAGTGTGAGTAGAAAAATTCTCTCTATCTCATTACTGCACAAGAATATTCTTAGAATGTGAGCCGCGTGAGGTGCATCAGCGAACGCTTCGGAAAGGGAAAGATTTTACGGGAGCTGTAGAAGGAACTGGATCAGCAAGTCGCTGAAGTTGAGAACGGAAAAATTGATGACTTGGTGAAGAAGTATTACGAATCACGCAAGAAGTACCACCGCATAAAGATACTGAAATAACTGTATCTATAAAACTGATGACATAGGCTATGGCTTTATGCATTATGACAATCATTAATATCAGTCCCAAGAATTTGGTTATTTTGAATTGCTGATATATTCCAAATGTTGTGGAGAAATTATTGTGTTTCTGGCGTGAGTTGGATATTTTGATTAGATTTAGAGGGAACATCTAGAAAAATGACTCTTAAAAAACATTAATCTGAGCTTTTTCAGTATTCTTGTTGCAATCAGTTATTTAAGCATAAATAAGTAAATGCTCAAGGAAAAAATAATCACTATCGACTTAAACAAAAAACAAAAATTTGTATCCGACGTAAATATTCTGTTATTGAAGGAGTTGTTCTACGATCGAATCAAACTCATTGGGCAGGGAACTTTTGGCAAAGTTTACTTGGTATATTCAAGCTTAAGTAGGCTAAATGCAAGAAAGACGGACGGTAGTATGCGTTAAAGGAGGTCTTGCAGGATAGGCGCTATAAAAATAGGGAGTTGAGCCTTATATCGAGGATCGAGCACTGCAACATCATCGGACTGAAGGAACACTTCCTTAAAATGGTGAAAGATGTACGAAGGATAGCATATAGAACTGTATATTGGTGATAATAATGGACGTCTTCCCTAGCAGTCTGAACGTGCTCATTCGTGAACAACGCAAATTTAAGAAACCCTTTTCCCAGATCATTCGCAAATTACTGGCTTTCCAGATTTTCAAGGCTCTTTATTACCTACAAGTAGATCTTTCTCACCCAGCTGACAAAGATTTGCCACCGAGATATTAAACCTCCCAACATCCTTATCAATGACAAAACTTATGAGCTTAAGCTGTGCGATTTTGGGTCGGCTAAACTGTTCGAGAAAGAATAAAACAACGTGACCTATATCTGCTCAAGATACTATCGTGCCCCTGAACTGGTAATGCAAGCTGCAGATCATGGTTTGGAGATTGACATGTGGTCGGCAGGCTGCATCATCGTGGAGCTGCTCACTCTATAACCAATCTTCCCTGGGGACAGTTCTCAAGAACAACTCATTGAAATAATCAAAATACTAGGTACTCCACCGCAGAAATATATTGATCTTTACGAATGCGAAAAACAAACTCAATATCACCTTCCGAACATAAAACCCAGCGGTTGGTAAACTGTTTTGCACAAATACTAACCATAGCCTTAGTTGCTGGATATTATATCGCGGATCCTTACCTATGACTCAAAGGGCAGATTACAGCCTTTTGAGGGACTTAAGCATCCTTATTTCGATGACCTGCCCACTTACTCCGACTACACACAGAAAATTCCGCATTTGTTTTACTTTTCAGACCTTTAAAACAACTGCAATTCAAAATAGATAGATGAATTAGTCAAATTGTACCCCCTTGAACGGCCTTTGAAGGAAAAAAACAAAATGATAAGTTCGTAATAGGTGCAGGCCGAGTTCACAATGAATACCTGCAGCTCTTGATGACTGATATTTTAATAAGGCAGCATCCGATGAGTTGATGATCATCATTACTAAATAATATATCAAATGAGTAAGTAGTTCGAGGAGGTCGGCTTTGACCCTATCGCCTATCTCAATGACAAGTTCCCCGATTAAGAGTCACTCGTTGGACTCGACTCAGAAATTGACAGGCTCAATGCGGAATTGTCCGAAGTCAATAAGGAACTCATTGATGAAATCCATGAGCACGCCATGATGAACATATAAATCAGCGAGGAGATCGAAAAGGCCAAAAAGCTGTCAAAATAAATCATAGGCTAGATTGGAATCATCAAAGAAAAAGCTAAAAAGAGCGAGGAGATTGTATACGACATGTGCAAGGATTTGAAGAGTTTGGATATCGCTAAAAAGAATCTGACCTTTAGTATCGACGCTCTAAAAAAGTTCATCATGATGGTGGATGCACTCTAGAAACTAAGGGATGCTTGTGAAAATAAACAGTACTAGATGATCGCTAACCTTATCTCTGCCTTCAACTAACTCAGCAAATACTTCAAAAAATACGAACAGATACCTCAAATTCAAAGCCTTTACAAGGAAAAGAACCTAATTGTCGAGGAACTCTTCAAGGTTATCATCGAAGATTTCGAAGCATTCGAAAACTCCACTACGGCTGCTACTAATGACGACATTGGCCATGCTGCTCGAGTTATTTAGGTGCTTGGCTAGAGTTATTGGAGGAAATTTGGGCAAGCTATTAACTAAATCATTCTTAGACAGTATCAGGAGCAGTATGGCAGCGCAGAAAACGCAGTCCTTTAAAACACAGAAAGACGGTTTGGGTTTATCAAGCGTAAGATGGAGGACTTCAATGAGAAATTCGGTAAAACAATCCCTGTTGAATGGGGAATGGATTGTCTCCTTCTGTATGAGTTCTGTTCAATTACTCGTATTCACATAACCAATACTCTGGAGCGCACCGGCGCAAATATCAACGTGGCTATCCTCATGAAGGCCTTGGAGTTTTCCATTAAATTCGAGACCAAAATAACCGACCTCATGAACAAAAAGTATTTTGAACTAATCAAGAGGGAGAAAAAGAATAAGTATGATTTACAATCTCTTCCTAGGTTTGCAGGATCCATTTCCAACTCCTTTGAACGTTACTTAGCTCCTTATATTAAGAGCGAAGAGGAAGCACTTTCGGAAGCCTTGCTAAAGAGTCTCGAGGATGATAAGTTGTCATAACTAAAAGTGTTCAACTCTGCCTTGGTATTATTCCATGGGGTTAAAAACTGCGTTCGACGAGCCAGCAATTATTCAAAGGGCACATTATTGCTCGATATTTTGCGAGTTGTCAAAAAAATCTTCCTCATCTACAGCTAACGCTGTTTTGATAAGTCAAAACGCAACCTCTAAACCTTCGAGGAGAACATCTGCTGGATCGTCAATACTGGTTAGTACTGCAAGAATATCATCGAGGGCGTTAAGGAAGTGTTTGAAACGGCAATTGACCCTGCTTTCACTGATAATATCGAGTTCAATAACGAATAACAGACTTTTTCTAAGTAAATGATCAATAAATTAGTCTGATAAGCCGATCCATTGAGTCTATGATCTCTTCCTTAGAGCAAAAAATGGAGGGGAGTCTGTCGCAAATGTCTCGCGTGCAGTGGTAGAAAATTGAAGATATGAGTGATGTGTCGCCATATATAAAAGAGATGAAGGAAGTCTTGAAAAACAACTTTTTAAAGATAAAAGACGAAATGTAGCCGACATATCTCTCATTCTATATGAATAAGATAGTGTCTTTGGCAGCAAACAAACTCATTCAGAACATTTATAAATGCAAAAAACTACCCTTCACTGCTTACCAGTTTTTGCAGATGGATATTACTTAAATTAAGGAAACTTTGCTTGCAGTGGTTCGCAACGATCAAAGTACACCCCCATTCACTTAGAAACATACGCCAATCAGAAGACACTCCAAAACTACAATGCCTTCGTTAGCAAAAGCTTCTCGAAGCCAGAAAATATCATCAAACTCATGCAGCTGCCTGATAAGGAGTTTTCAGAAAGGTACGAAATGTTCATGGAGGGCGGAACTGCGCAAGATTTCGAAAAGATATTGCAAGTGAGGGGAGGTAAGAAGGGAGATTTCACGGCTCTGATCAAATCAATCGAGTCCAAAAATGCATGACTGATATAATCCATATCCAAGTGAATAATATCACAATCAATATCTAATCTTTAGTGACTTCCGCTTGAAATAAGGGAGTAGCTTTTTCACTTTACGCATATCAGCCTTGTGAACGTATCTGACCCTTCTCTTGCGCAGCAGATTTGCACGACTCTTATTTCTTATTAAATGGCTCTTGCCTGGACTTTGAAATTTAAAGCGTCTATTCCAACGTGGTCCTACCTAAATGAATGCATTTCTACAATCTTTATTCGCTTGAGAAGACCCTTATGATTTTTTAACTTTTGTTTTTGCACTCGCACGTTTGTGTTGAGCTTTCTGGAATAGACTTTGCGTGCAGCCGATTTCAAATGACCTTTGAGTTTAGTTATTCTTTTGAAGGAATGGTCGAGCTCCCCTGGAGTTTTATTTCTCTCGAATAACTGCATAAAGGCCATACTGTAAGCTGGTGCAAAAATAAGCATATGGCCTGTTAGTACTGTCTTAGTGAGTTGTTGTAGTCCGCCCTTCAGAACATTTCTAAGGGAAAACATGATTATTAAAAGATTATGGTGAATTGATTATTTATATTAAGCAGCAAATAGCGAATGAGTACAAGTAAAAACAGAGGGAGAAGAAGTAAGCTGCTATCGATATAGATCGGCCAAAGTTTATGGAAAAGGACGAAGACAATGAAATCGGAGTGGAGGACGAGAATCATGTCAATCGAAATAAAATAGAAGAGAAACAAGAGGATATGTTTGACCCGCATCAGCTTAAGAAAAACATGCTAGATCAAAATTAAAGCAAACCAAAATTCGATCTTATCGATATTGACAACTAATAAATAAATTAATCCAAAAAAGAGACAAGCACGGACAATACACTGGACTTTAAAAAGGAGTAGGAGGTTGTAGCCCCAACAAACAAAAATAATCGCAAGAGGGGTTGCAGGTAGAAGAAGCCTCTTGACTCAGATGAGGACATATAAGAATAATAGAAGCCTTAAAGAACAACTGAACTTTAAGAAAAGACACAACAATCAGGTTGGGTTTAAGAAAAGGCTTAACAATCAGGTTGGCTTTAGGAACAGTCATAATTGCAATTAATAAAGGGAGGCCCATCTACCAAGCAGTATAGTTAAAATAAAAAGCAATAAGAGAGAAAAGCAGAAGATGTTATCAAGATCAATGCAATGATTGGCAAGAGATAGTAACAAAAGAAAGCAGTAGATAATTACATTAAGATGCATTCAATTATGGCCAAGGTCGGCATTAACAAAGAGGAACGTCGTGAAGCGATTTATTCACCACTGTAGTTCAACCAGCATTCCTTCGTTTATTTCAAACGCTATCAAAGCGGATTTAATGAAAACTTTCAGGTAATCGGAGAGGATTTAAAGCCAATTATCTTCTGTCAGAATCAAAGTGGTTCCATCGGCTGCAACTATTATTTTAGTCTCACCAAAGAGATGAATAAGAATATTCCCGCCTATCTTGGCAAATTGAGAGGAAATGCAGCGGGATCGATTTATCAACTCTATGATAATGGGCTTGAGCCCACCAATGACTATAATCGCTCCAAATTTAGAGTTAATATGGCTTATATCCTTTACTAGACCAACATTTTAGGAATGAATGGCCCTCGCAAACTAAAAGTTAGTATACCCAACGCAAAATGCTTATAGGACTTCGACATGTATAAATTTTCAGCAAAGTAATCTTTATCAACTCTGCCAGGATCAACAGTGGTTCAATTGAGAAATAAACAGCCGAGATGGAATGAAAAGATGAACTCTTTTACATTGAACTTCGGAAATAGAGTTAAACAAGCCTCAATAAAGAATTTCATTTTGATTGAAGATAAATACGCATAGAGCGAAAAGGAGGCAGCTGATAATATACTAGTATTTGGTAAGATCGACGAAAATACTTTCTTCCTATAATTCAGACATCCGCTAAGCCTGTTCCAAGCGTTCGGTATAGCCGTAAGTCAATTTGATTTCAAACTGGCGTGTGAATGACAGCTCACTAACTGATTGATTAATTGTTGTGATTCATGAATAATCATTCATCATTCAAGGGATGTTTTCATTAATTTAATGCAAAATTTATAATAATAACGATGCAATCTAATAGCAGACTTAAAGAGACCTATGCCAATAATTTTAGTACTGAAGATGCATGGATATCAGACCTGGACCCAATATTACAAGGAGGATTCAAGATATCATATTTGTAGCCGCAGTTTGTGGTTGAAATCAGGAGAAAAGATGCATAGAACCGTGACCAAAGTTTTAAGTAGCTCATGAACTTGAGAATATTGACCATTTATGCAGAAAAGAACTTGTCAGAAATGAAAATTGAGCTTAGTTCTTAGTAGGATCTGTTTAAGCTGTACATCTGCTGGCTGGATATTAAAAAATTCGACAGCATTAAAAAAGCACAGCATCTCAATTTTAGTTTTGACCAGCTGCTTCCCATGCTGATTAAGCAAATCTCATTGAGTCAGAAAAGTCTCGATGAGTATAGTTCAGTGTTATACTTGAGCAGTGATAACTCACCACATCATTTAGATCTGCTCTAAAATATAAAATTTAAAAGAATCGAGCTGCTGTCTCTAGTATTTGATGATGTCGACGATGAATCAATCAAAAACTACGCTATTTTTCGCTTCACCAAAATCAAGATGAACAAGCAAATAATTAATAAAAAACTAAAGGATGTGATAAGCATGGTCAAAATCAAAAATCAGAATTTACTGACGGATATTTTTAAGAAGGAGAAGAAAGACTCAACTTTAAGATACTCGAAGTGATGTTTATTTATGATTAGTTAAACAGTAATTCAATCATACCAATCGATGACTGTCTATCAAGCTCCTTAGAGTAGAC
>Ga0302280_1001394_pt1 | contig 20002 bp, 19 predicted proteins | sample III_Fen_E1_1_FD_198771 | JGI IMG/M metagenome (GOLD analysis project Ga0302280, IMG submission 198771) | Peat permafrost microbial communities from Stordalen Mire near Abisko, Sweden - III_Fen_E1_1 | ecosystem: Environmental > Terrestrial > Soil > Wetlands > Permafrost | place: Sweden: Abisko... | reverse complement strand
TGAACCAATCACCTAGAGCTCTTTCCGGGTTCCATGCATCAAACGATATGGGTCCAACTATACGAATAGTAATGGGGGGGGATATATTCTCTAGTTAAGCATATTTTATGAGGATATTGTGATATCCATTCGTTCAATAATCGGTGGTAAGAATTAGTGTATTGAAAGTGTGAGTATAACAGAACACATCTATCAAATAAGCTATCAGTCATTCCCATAACAAAATATTGTGTCTCTCTTATACTTAATAAAGTGTAATCTAGCTTTATGTTTTCAAATGGATCTAAAACAACATCCTTGTTTAAAGGATATTCTCTGTAGAATGAACTGTAGAATTTTACTTTATCAATTGAGTTAAGAGTTGAATACTCATTTTCTGACATTTTTAAGTATAGATCAGTCTTACTACCTCATATATATTGCACAACTTAAAAACGATTGAAACATTGTATTTTTGTTTATCACTCTCATATAATATTATTTATTGTTTTATTAGTTCAATAACCTTATCAGAAAATGTATCAACAAGAAATTTTAACAAAATACAATCACCAACATAACAAGTTACATTTAGAAGAGTTATCTCATGAAATGCTACCTCATAATACTCATCTAAAAAGCCAGTGACTAAAAAATGTGGAGTATTGCCCGCTCCATATACTTTATCAATATCTATGCTTGACTTGTAGCGAGTAATCCAACACATGAACATGCTTCTAAGTACACTTATGTTTATGTTGGATAAATTGTCTTTACTTTTTCTATGAACAATAATCTGATATAAAACTCTCCAAAATAATGTATCTCCTCTAGTTAGATACTCCATGAATGGATGTATCCCATACATTTCTATGACAGAAAATGCTTCATTAAAATGACAAGTATCTATTAAGTAGTAAGCTCTTAATATATTTTCCATAAAACACATACTTGTGCAGTTATTAGATGGGGGAGTTCTATTTTGTGTATAAGATCTATATATACATGTAATAATTCAAGAATCATTTATTAAATTAATCACTTTATCACCAAACAATTTTATTAAAAGATTAAAAAGCTCAACATCTCCAAGAAAGCATATTAGATTTAAGAGTGTCAATGGGATAATAGCAGAATGATAGTTACCATCTTCACTAGCATGTATACTTAGGCATATTGTTATGTTAGAGTTATTCCTTCTATAAATTTTAGATACATCTATAGTTTCATAAAAATTTGTAATCCAGTTAGTTAGTATTAATAAAAGTTTACCACATTTATTATACCCTAAATACAAAGCACTAGAATGCATTTTCATTAATTCTAACACTTGGAGAAATAAACAGTCACAATGAGGATCGTATTCGTAAAATGGATTCACCTTGAGAGTCTCTATTAATCTGTATGCCCTTAAAAAACTTGAATTTTGCAAACGGATACTAATAGCACGACATACATCTTTTTCTGACATTGAGGACCATTCTGACATATTTGTTTTAGTATAATTCTTGAAGCTCTAGTATATATATATAAAAAACAATCAATATACACATAGTATCAATCACTGTTGAATTAAGTTTATTAATTTATCGCCAAACAAATCAATTAAAAAGTTTAGCAAATCAATATCACCTATGTAACATACTAAGTTCAGAACTGTAACACTTGTGTCTCCATATTGTTCGTTTAATCTTAAGTTACAGTCATTTATAAGCATTATGCTACCATCACAGTGAAGTACCTCTTCCGTTAGTATGTTTTCAAGATATTTATACCTTGTTAACCATCTTTTTAACAATATTTTATGTACAAGAATCTTAGATCTCCCTTTATAAGTTACAGATTTATCATCATTGTTGTAAAATAAATTCTGTAAAATCCAATAAAATAAACAAGAATGAGCATTAGCATGTTTTACAAATGGGTCTACTTTGTATCGTTCATCTACAGACAGTGCTATTTCATAATCCATGTAAGATAAAGCGTCATGCATTTCTTGTTGTCCCCTTTTTATACTACTCTCTTCATGCATTCTGTGATATTGTTTACTCTCTCCATGAGATACATTGAGTTTATATACACTCACTTTATTAGAATTATGAAAAAAAAAAACTCAAAAAGACTCTCTTTATATTTAATTAATAAGGTTTATTGTTTCAGAACCATATAATTTATACAACAAATTCAAAAGTTTGTAATCTCCAGTGTAACATACCACGTTAAGCAAAGTCAATGGTGTCTTGATTTTACTCTCTAAAGATTCAGGAGTGTCAATAACAATGTACACAACTTCTCCTCTACAATTTTTATAAGTTGCATGTATATTTATGTGATCACTATACTTTGAAATCCAAGTGTACATTATTTCAGATAAGACATTTACTCCACATCTTTTAACTAACTCTTGAGTTGCATATTGCATAAATAATACTTCTTTAAATAAACTACGAGGTTCAGATATTGCTATTTCATCAAACCATTCAAAAAATGGATCTAAATTATAATAGTTAAACATGGTGTATAACTTTTCTAACTTTAACATATATAAACTTTCTAAGAATTGATGATAACTTGTATATGTCTGTAAAGCATTCATTTTATTAGTGTTATCATTATGTTATCGCTTATATAGTGCATTTTTGTCATACATTAATAATAATGAGTCTCCATATAAATCAAATAATAATTGTAATAACCAAATATCACCAAAATATATTGCATAATTAAACAATGTTTCATCTAAAGAACAATCAGGATTTGTCAGATACATTTGGTGACTTTTATATTGAGTCATAATCTCATGAGGGTTAAACTTATCTTTATATTCTGTTAAACATAACTTTACATGCTCTTTTAGTTTAGCTTTATAAACTGGGTTTAAATCATCAGGATGGCTTAATATATGAAAGTTGATGTATTTACGCAATAAGAATTTGAGAGGAGTATCTGGATTTATTATACCTAAATAACGACCCATCATATTGAAGTCTTCAGTGTTTGATTTGATATCATTAGCGAGTTCAATACTTCCCCTATTCAGCGCTTGAGTATATCTAGCACAAGTTACTCTCATGCCATAGTTTAATGTTGTAGAAACCGATTTCACTCTTGGTAGAGTAGTCATTTTGAGAGATGTATTGTTTTTATGTAAAAATGATGAGTCCTTATATACTCAACAATTTACAATCATATCTTTTTATATCAATATAAAATCAATTTTTATTTTCATCAATTATTTTTAAATACAAACTCTACAATAAAAACATTCATAACTTATGTAATACTTGCATCCTTTAGTATTTAGTGATTTTTCTTCTTTTCTTGTACAATAATAACAAGCTATACATGTCATTCCACAACAATTTCTCTTGTTAGTGCGATAAGCCATTCTTCCTCTGCAACGATTATCAATAAATGTTAGGAATGCTTGGTTAGCGTCTTCGTTTTCATACTCACTGGTTTCACCACAAAAGAATTTAAATCTTCCACATTTACGACACATAGAGTGATTTGAGTATAACATATCATAACACTTTCTACAATATTTACTGAGTTCATTAGTATGATCAGTGTTAAAAATATCTCCTCTTGATATTTGAAATCTCCTATCACAATTTACACAATTTTTAGTTACTCCTCTTAATCTATTAATTTGAGCTTGGTATATACAATCATCCAATTGAAGTGGTCTATGATTAAAGTTAAAAAGACGTCTGGATAAGTCAGATTTTTCTGATTCATTATACTCTAAAAAGTGAACATTATAAGTAAATAGACTATCGAAATATATAACATATTTATGTAAGTCAGTAAAGACTTTAATCTTGTATTTCTTTAATAACTTATCACCTAGAGAATTCAAGTATATCAAATCTTCACGAGTAATTTTTTCCTTATAGTACTTTAACTTATCTAGTATTGGTGATAGCTTTAAGTCCATATCCATTTAACTATGTTTAAACATCTCTAGTTTCTGATGCACTGTTTTATATATGCCAGTTAAGTGAGAGATAGCTTATAAAAGTTTCAACATTTTTAAATATAATTGTTTATTAAATCATAATTTTGTTTCTAAAAACTTAATAAACTGTTTAAACTTTTCAAAATAAGGTTGAAAATCGTGCTCTAGAGCAACGATAGCAATATGTTTGACAGCTTTATCCAATCTATCTTCTGCATTATTCATCTTGAGATAGGCACAGTATTCTCTTACTGAAATTAAGAACATCACAAAATTCAAATGAGTGGCACCTTGAGAAAAAATATGTAATTGAGAATAAACATCAGCATCCTCAGCTGATTGCCCAGGTCCAGAGAGATAATCACATACCTGTAAAAGATTTAAATTTCCGACTTTAAGGTGATAAGCTGCAAATCCTGTAGCTGGATCAATGGCAGAATGTGCAATCTTTTCAATTAAATGATCAATAAAATTTTGACTTAATGTAGTGATATCAATTTTATCACTTCCAATATAAAAGCTTGGAATATGTAAACTTGAAACAATAGAGTTTGCTAATTCTTCTGCTTGAGCAGGATCAACATTACTACTTATAACATTTTCTATTTCTTTAACAGGGTTAATGGGGATATTCATCTGAAGGGAAGCTTGGTTAGAACTACATTGAACATTAGGAGAATTGACATTGTGAGTACAGCACCCATTATTTGAAATGATAGAAGGGGATTGAACATTAATAGGACTGGGAAGAGGAGTAGGATTGACATTAGTGAAAGGTGAGGATGATTGAATCGGAGTATGTACACTGTTAGCAATGTTAGAAACAACAACAGAAGAGATAGGAGAATTCGGAAGAGTTGAAACGACACTACGAGCATTGTCATTGTTAACTTGAGAGTCCATAGAACAAGATTGAAACAATATAATTAGATAAGGAATAAACTTTTTGCAATAGCTAAACACTTTTACACCAAACTCTAAGGCCATATATAGTGTAGATGTGGAGCACATTATAAAAGAAATATATTACAGATTTAAAATATATATTAAAATAAGTTAAATAATTTGTATTTATTTTACATGATAATGAAAAAATATTTACATGTTTATAACATCTGTCATGTGTCAGGTAAGTGTGTATAAGTTTGCAAATTATTAACTAATTCTATTATCTACTTGTACAAGTTACGTTATACACATTATGTCTGAATCAAGTCTTTCCAGTGATGACAGTGATGATAATCGCTGTTTCAGGTGTAAAAATTTTGGTCATTGGAAACATGAGTGCTTCGCATTAACAGATGTCTTTGGCAATGATTTGAGCACAATCAAAATTGACAATGATAATCCCTTTACTAATGAAGTAGTGTATGTACTTTCACTTGAAGATTCATGTTATTACGTTGGGAAGACAGCAAATTTGACTAAAAGGTTAAGTTATCACAAGAATAAAACTGGAGCAGTATGGACTCAGAAACACAAAGTCAAGTTGGTATTAGAAATTTATGGTAACTATAATATACTCGTAAATCCCTTACCTAACAGTGAAACAAGGATTTACGAATATCAATCAGAACATGATGTGACAATAATGACAATGGCTCAATATGGAGTCGACAAAGTTAGAGGAGCAGGATATACTCCATCTGAATTTACACAGGGTACAATTAATAGTGCCCAATCAAAAGTGGATAACTTAAATTTTAAATGCTTTAAATGTAAGTCTCAAGATCATTTTATTAAAAATTGCCCTCTATATGAAAAATAAACGTTAAATAAAGTTAATTTTCTTTTCAATTTTTCAAAATGTCTATTTGAAATTGTCTTTTGATAGTGTCCGACAAAGATACAATTCTTTGATAATATTTTTCGAGTAATCTGAGTTGAGATGAATCTTGATAAAAACACGTCAAAAGGTAAAGAATTGTAAATTGAGTATTACTAGACTGAATCATTTTTTTGACAGTTGTAACCCATTTAAGCCAATCAGGATATAAACAAAGTTCTAAATCTCTCCAATTAATAGCTAAAGGTGTAGGTTTAGGTAATTTTGAAATATCACTGCTTGTTGACTCATCCTTTAATTGTTGTCCACAGTTAAGCAATAGCTTGTTCTTATATCTCACTAATTCCATACAATAACACTTAAGGTAACTAGGTGGACAACTAACTAATATACCTAATTGATCTAAAACATCTGAAATAAACATTGATAAATCAGCATTAATATCAACTTTTTTACTCTTGTAAGCGTTAAGCATGGTTTTCAGTATATTATTCTTGACAATTGCAAATCCACAATCTTTGAGGGATGTTTTATGCTTACTAAGAATGTCGTAAACATAAGGGGGAACTAGTATATTTGATTTAAATTCTGGGAAATGTTCCTTCACATGACTGCTATCTAACATTAACTTGTTACTCTTTTCAGCTAATTTAGCTCTCTTTTTTAATCTTCTACTTGATTTGCAAGTATCTTGAGGATCATGATTCTTAAGAATTGATTTTGAGATAGGATGTTTAATAGATTGAGTTGCTTGATGACTTGGAGGAGGAGGAGATTGAGAATATTTTGTTCTATTTACACTTTCTCTTTCATGTTTTTCAACTGTAGCAACAACATTTTTATACTTAGAATGTTCAGGTATCTTAACTTGTGATACTTCGTTAGAAAATTTAATATCCTTTTCAGCAGGAGTGAGAGGAGATTGTTGAGAAACCTTGATTGGTCTATTAAAAGGTCTTGAATACTCTTTATTTTTACGTGTATTTCTAACATATTCTTCAAAGTCAATTTCCGATTCATCTGATTCAGTATCTGACTCTTCTGCTTCAATTTCTGACTCTTGATCAGATTGAGTCTGTGTCTCAGTCTGAGAAGGATGTATATTCTGCCTTCTATTGTTAGACACTTGAGTAGAATTAGAGTCATTTTTTCGAGAGACTGGAGGATTATAGATTAAGTCATCTTCAGAATCTGAACTATCGCTATCAGCATATTTGAGAGATCTCTTAAGAGATCCTTTCATGTCGTTAATATAATCAGCATCAGATGAAGAACTAGACTCTAAATCACTTTGATACATTTCTGAATCATTTTCAGAGTCTGACATGTTTCACTTTGTGTTTTTAAAGGTTTAAAAACATAATGCTTTTATTTTAAAAGTGAATATTTAGGTGAAATAACAACACTTTAAAAAAGACAACCAAGAAAAAAAAAAGGAAAATTTTATTGAGACAATTTTTATTTATGTGACATATGTTTTGATAACATAAGTTTCATTTTATTAATCATATCCTTAGAGGCTGACTTTGAAGATAGTGGAGGCATATCTATATTATTAATAGTTGCATTATTAAATACAATGGAACCTATTGATATACTTCTTCCAGAATCAGAAACTAAGGGGGGTCTATTTGAAGATGATGTAGAGGATGAGGTAACATTACTAGTAAGTGAGGTAGCTAGTGCAACAGGAAAATCCATACTTGAACGAGTATCATCTCCATTGGATGAAACAGATTCAACTATTGATAAACTTGGCATGACTGGAGAAAAGTTTGAAGTAATACTTGCAAAACTTGGTAATAAGGTAGGACTTTGAGAATTGTAAGATGATTGTGATAACGTTTGAATAGAGGGTAAAGGATGAGGACTTGATGAATGATTTGAACATTCATTAACAAATTTCCTCATATTAGCAGCTTTAACTTGTCTATCTCTTTTTGCTTTTAAAGTTTGTTTTTGTTTAATTTTTTCTAGCTCAATCGCTGCTGCATAGTTTTGTACCGCTGCAATAGAACCTTCAGATATAGAAGGATCATTCAAATTATTCAATGTTATCTCATTCTTACGTTTAGTAGTAATCGTTTTACGACCTTTTGCTGAAGTACTCCATTTAACATCTACTTGTGGTAAATCATTTTCAGATATAAAGGACAAAGATAAAGCTTTTGAAATTTCATCTTGAGCATTATAAGAGGATGAATTAGAACTAGAATTAGATCCATTACTTGAATTAGATTGAGGAGTTACTTCTGTCTGAGGAGTTCCCAATGGTTGATCAAGACAACTTAAAGAATTCATAAATTTATAATTAAGTGGTTGAAATAAATACTCATCTTGAGGTCTTACCGGAAAACCAGTTAACTCTTTTAATGTTTTAGTCAAGTATTGAGTAGTATTAAATTCTTGTGAATAAAACAAGTTTTCGGAGTAAAACTTTTTGCTCAATTGTTGGTCTGCATGAGATCTTAGAGTATCTAAAAATTCATGAGTAAATTCTTGAAACCATTCAATCATAGCCTGAGCAGGTAAGAATAAGAAAATAGCATGTCTTGGATCATGTTGATATAATTGAGAACAAGGCATTACTTCACCAGATAGATAATGTTTATACAATTGTGGTTTATGTGAATAACAATGTTGATAAAATTTATAGTATTCATTTGAAATATTCTTATAAACTAAACGAGGAGTTTCTAATTGAAATAATATACGATTACTAGTATGTGATTCATCACTTGCTCCTCCTCTTCCCTTTAATAAACAATATTTGATCCCAACAACATCTACCTTGATTCTAAATTGTGAATATTTATCAATACTTACAAGTATGTTATCTATTCTCAGACATTCCCATTGACTAACTTTATGTAAATTAGATGGAGTAAGACTTGTTTGAGAATCAATTTTAGTTGTTAAAGCTTCACAATTACGTAAAAGTTCTTGTAACTTTGAAATTGATTTGTAACAAGGTCCTCCTAATTGGTTTAAAAATCTACGAGATGAATAATGAAAGAAATCCTTATTTGATTTTTCAGCATGTTGTACTAAAGATAAAGTTTCATTTTTTATTTTCTCAGCAAGATTACTATTTATAGGTACTACAACTCGTTCAGTATTACTATCATGACAAGAAGTTACATCTGTAATAGACTTTAGTTTTGTTTCATTTAATTTTTCATCTAGAGAAGTAAGTTTTTCAATAAAGGTGAAAAACTTTTCAGTAGACATTCCACTTGGAGCTAAAATTGTAGCTTCAGAACCATCTCTTGAAATTGTAGAACATATTATCTTAGTATGTTTTAAAACTGATTTAGTTTGTGCTTTAGATAACTTTATTACATTATCCATTTGATTATATAAAGGACTATGACAAAGAACTTGTCTATCATAATAACCAACTCTTATACTATAGTCTCTAAAGTTAACCTTTTCTCTATTACGAGGATTAATTAAATCTCCATACATTTCAAATGTAACAGTACTAGAATCGGGTGATTGAATAATATGACAAGTAGGAATGTAAACATGAGGTAATAACATGTGACCATAATTACTACATTGAACACACCAATTACTAGGTAAAGAATTAATAAGTTCTTGCTTCTTTTGATGAGTAGCTTGAGGTACACCCTTTTTCTGAGCAATTAATTCAGATATTTCCCAATTGATAGCACTTATTTCACTTCTTTTACATTTAGTACATTTATCAGTTTTATAAGAATAAATAGATCTGAGTCCACTTCCTGGATTTAATGGATGATCATCAACAATATCATCCCATTCATTTCCTACAAAATCGCATTTTAACAATTGAGATGGACCAAACTCACATATTCTAAATTTCTTTACATCTTTACTATTATAATTATGACAACGACTTAATAAATGTTTTGTAAGATTATTAGAATTTAGCTCATTCATAAAGATTTGTCTAAATTTTAAATTTTGTCCATTATAATGAACAATATGAGGAGCATGAACATGCCAACCTAATTTATAACCTTGATAACCTTCACCAATTAATACATCAGGTTTTAATGTTTTAGATGCTAATATATCCACTACAGCCATATAAACAGAAGTATTTAAAGAATCTTGAAATTTCTTATACTTATCAGCAGATTCTTGATTAGTATCTAAATCTCTTAAATCTAGCATTCTAATTTCACCAAATTCTAATTGAGTTCTTCTAACACTTGACTTAGGGAAACATCTTTGTATAGTTTCAGCGAAAACAAAGAATGTAGGTAACAACATAACCTTGTATAAATATTCAACAAACTTTTCATATACTAATTGAATTCTAACTATATAAGTTATATCTTGTGTTTCAAAATATAAATTGATATCATTTAAAATAGTTGATTCAAAATCAGATTCAGTAACATTATCTAAATAGATTTCAGATATATCATTTAAGTTGAATTCAGAGACTGATTTTCCAAGAGATGGTAATTTAAATAAAGTTTGTAAATGATTTCCATCAAAGTAACATTGAAGAGCTTTTTTTTCAAGAGCACAAGAACCATCAGGAACTCCAATAATTCCAGCTCTTTTAGTGACATCTCTAAAATAATTGTAACAATCAACAATTTTAGATAATAAAGGACTAACTTGAATTGAACAATCCATATCGAAGAAAATTGAACAATTTGATTGAAGAGTTGGAGAGTCTTCAGGAACAGCTAAACCATTCTTTTCAACAATACACCAACTAATAGGAACTTTTCTTCTATTTAAATAATTAACATCAAAACAAACTTGTTGATAAGCTTGAGTAAATTCATTTTGATATCCAGTATAATGATTAATATAAAGACTTCCCAAATCTTTAAGCATATGTGTTTGATGAATTAAAGAATCATTAACTTTACTATTGACTCTTTTTGATTGAACTTCATCAGAAGACTCCCCCAATGTTACTTCCTTTTTAATTCCCTTTGTTTTCTTGAGAATTGCACCAATTCTTTCACATAAGGATTTCACAGCATCATCATTAGTTGATAATCTGATACTTCTCATAATCTAAGACTTAAAAACAAATTGGAATGGTATATTAATAGAGAATAAGAATGGGGGAATTGGGAATGAAATCATACAAGCTTTTTGGTAATTACTTTTTCTTTTTTTCAACCGGAAAAAAAACAATAATTATTTTTCAGTTATAAAGTCTGGAAATTACCTAAGTAGGTACTTAGTTGTGTCAGAATGTGAGTCACTCAAGTGTAGTGAAATGAAAATGAAGTGACTCAACTAAGTTAACTAGGAATATTCTTAAATTGAAAAAGGAGGGAAAGTTGAGAATAAGAATCCCTCAGAAAGTTGTGTTTTTTTTTTACTCATTTTAGGTCCTGAAAAATTGTGTAAAGTAGTAATATAAAACAAGTGAAAAAAGTGATAATTTGGAAAAAAAGTTTTTATTTTATAAAATATTTTTGATATATATATTTTGTTATAATAGTTGATTAATTTACACTTGAAAAGATAAAAATAAGAAAATGTCAGAAGAGGTAGAAGTTGCTGAAAGATTATTAGCTAATCATAACAAAAGAGGAAGAAGAGATTCTAGTACATCAAGTAGTTCAAGTAGTAGAAGTTTTGATAGTGCTCAGAGTTACTCACCAAGACCAGCTAAAAGACAAAATCGAACTCCTAGAGCTCCAAGAGCTCCTAAGACATCAAGAGCACCTAGAGAACCTAGAGCAGAACGTGCACCTAGAGCACCAAGACCAGAAAGATCAGAACGAGCACCAAGACCAGAACGATCAGAAAGAGCACCAAGACCCTCTAGAGATGGTTATAAATCAGAAAGAGGGAATAAACGTGGAAGAACTCCTCATGCAGGAAGAGTGAGAGATAATTATGGAGGAGAATCAGAAGAGGCTCGTGCACAAAGAGTTTCAGATTGTGCTAAATTATTAAGAGAAAATAGAGAAATTAAAAGAAGAAAAACAAAATTAGCAGGAGGAGGTAGAAGTGGAGGAAGAGGAAATTACAGAGGTTCAAGAGGATCAAGAGGATCATCTTCTTATTCTCGTTCTGATAGACCAGTTCGTGCAGATAGAGGAGAAAGAGCACCTAGAGCCTCTAGAGCCTCTAGAGCACCTAGAGCTGAAAGAGTCTCTAGACCTCCTAGAGCTGAGAGAGGTGAAAGACCTCCTAGAGCTGAGAGAGCCTCTAGACCTCCTAGAGCTGAGAGAGGTGAGAGATCATCTAGAGGTAGTAGAGGTAATAGAGGATCAGATGGAGTTAGAATTGATTCACAAAGTCGTATGAAAAAACGAGCTGGAAGACCAGTCAATCAAGTTGGACAATGTAGAAGATATTAATTATAAAACCATTTGAGTTACTTAATATTTACATCATGATATATTATATATAAAAAATGAATTGTATATTATTAAATAAAGTATATTCTTCATTTATTTATTTTTCATACTTACAATGATTGTTGCTATATAGGAGAACTGTATAAAACAAATAACTCTCACTTAAAAACATAAATAATTTTGAAAATGTCTGAAGGTGTCACTGCTGCTGCTATTGCTGAAACAATAAAATCTCTAGACGATCTTGCATTTGTCCCAATTCAAACTAATTCACAGTCAACTTCCCCAACACCGTCTCCAACACCTTCTCAAGCTGTTTCTCAAGTCCAATCTCAAGTCGAATCACTGACACCTTCTAATTTAACACTTGGACAACGTCATATGCAACAAAAGGGGATATTCATTGTATTTGAAGGAATAGATAATTCAGGGAAAACAACACAATGTAAGTTGTTAGTTGAAGCAATGAATGATAAAGGTTATAAAACAGTTTGGATGGCTTTTCCAAATCGAACTACTGAAATTGGACGTATACTAGATCAGTATTTGAAGGGCGATATTTTAATGGATCCACATGTTGCCAAGTTATTATTTCTTGCAAATATAAGTGAAATGTATCAGTATATAAGAAATACTTTAGATTCAGGTGTACATATTGTCTGCGATAGATACATTATTTCACATTGGGTTTATAGTTATGCAACTTGTGATGCTATGAATATTGATAAGAAACAAACAATAACTAAAAGAATAAATAAGAATAATGATTTATGTTGGACTCAATTGGATTTACATAGTCCTCTTACTTATGCTATAACAACTCAACATATTGCAAACTTTATTAAACCTGATTTATGTTTTTACATTGAAATAACAGCTTCTGAATCCATTGATAGATCTCTCAAGGGTTCAAAAAAACTTGAAGTTCTTGATGTTCTTGGAATGCAAGAGAAGTTCATTGAAGGATTTAAATTATTTGAAAAGGAATCATGTTACATGACAACTGTTCTAGACGGAAATTCTCATATTAGAACCATTCATAATATGGTAACTTTAATGTTAAATAGTTGTTATAATATTGATTTATTCAAATAAACGTCTACTTTTTGTTTTTCTTCATGTTTTTTGTATCACTTTTTGTGAAAGGTTATGACAAGTTTTTTATTTTACTTCAAAATAAGGCGTTCTCGGCGGTTGATATATACATCAAACTCACATCTAAAATGACAACTGTATATACTTATTTGCCACATGCCACCAAATTTAAGATTTCTCACAATCCAATTTTATATCCTTAAGTCTTTATAATAAAAAATCGATTTGACATATAAGTTTATTTTTATTAGTTAGTCTTCACAATATATAAACAAATAAAACACTTTTCACAAAAATATTTCCTAAAATATATCCTAATACAGCTCCCATAAAAGCACATACTATTAAAAACATATACTTAGCCACATTAAAAGCTTCATCTACTTCTATAGATTCAGATTCTTGAATAGTTTCAGATAATGTTATAGTTACACCATGAGAGGGCTTTAATAACATATTTATATCAGTATGAATATCAAATGATATATTTTCAGAGTCTATTTTGTCCGTATTCTTCAAATGATGTAGGTATAATTGTTGTCTCACTATATCTTCCATCCTTTATAAGTTATCAATTTTTTTTTCACTTTTATATAGAGTTGTTGAGATGAATGAGTTATTAAAGTTAAAAATATATTAATAACACATTCTTTACTGTTTTTAAAACACTTTTTTATTTTGATTTATATCATATATATTATATATTATACTGACATAGTCATAGGAATAGTGGGATAGGGATCATATCCTGTTAGTTCAAAATCAGAAAGAGTGAAAGAATCTATATCCATTTTATGAGTATTAATAATCTTAAGATGAGGGAATGGACGAGGTTCTCTCATACTTTGCATATAAAGAGCATCGATATGATTAAGATATATATGTGAATCTCCAGATACTAATGTAAACTCACCCGGTTTTAAATTAGTAACATGAGCTATAATTATAGTTAATAAAGCATAAGATGCTATATTAAATGGAACACCTAATCCAAAGTCAGCACTTCGTTGATACATTAAACAAGATAATTCTCCCTCAGCAACAAAAAATTGACACATCATATGACAGGGTGGTAAAGCCATTTTATCTATATCTAAAGGATTCCAAGCATTTAACACTATTCTTCTATCTGAAGGATTAGATTTAATTAAGTCAATACAATTTTGTAACTGATCAATACCTTGACCAGTATAATTAGTATCACAATCAATGTAAGTTGCACCGAAATGTCTCCATTGAAATCCATAAATAGGTCCTAAATCACCTTGCTTATTATTAACAAGACCTCTTGAATCTAAAAATTCTCTAGTTCCATTACCATCCCAAATTTTAACCATTTTTTCAGATAAAAGATTAGAATTTGTACTCCCTTTAATCATCCATAACAATTCTAAGACAACGCCCTTAAAATAAACCTTTTTAGTTGTGAGAAGAGGAAATATGTTATCTCTCAATGAAAATTTCATCATTCCTCCAAATATAGAGATAGTTCCTGTTCCAGTTCTATCAGGTCTTTTGACACCATGCTGTAATATATTAAGGACTGTATTTAAATACTCACATTCATCTGTTTGACAAGAAATCATTTATTTTAAAGTGATTTTTATTATAGTTATGTTTCTACTTCTTTATATATAGTCAGTGAGTAAATTTAAAAAAAAAAACAAAAAATAAATTTTTCTTCTTTATTTTTATTTAATAGTTATTAAACACTTGAGCATAATGACCTCCAGTCTGATTTTTATTCACAGATCCAGATAACATAACTTCTGGTTCATCTTCAAATTTTATGGGAATATTAAAATATATTTTACCATCATCTTTCTTCTCAATTCCTTTCACTTCAATATGTTTTACTTCGGTATCATTTATATTTCTTTTCACATCACATGTTACTTTATAGTTATAAATTGTCACGAATTCCATATAAGAACTTGAGTAATTCATAGATCGAGGACCTCTCCATCCATCTCTTTTTTCCCCAAGCATCATACAGATTTCATCTTGTGTTTGTTTTTCTTTATCCCAAAATGGAATTCTTTCTTGTTCAGTGATAACTGTAAGATTACTAATTAATGGGAAATATTTTTGTACAATTTGTTCCTCTGTTAAATTGTCCATTGTTTATAAAATTCAAAGTAATGCTGTAAATTATACATTCAATATATAAACCAATATGAATTATAGTTATTATTTTTGTTTAAAAAAAAATGATTTATAAAATGTATATTATGTACATAGAGAAGTAAAATAAAAAAAGTGTTTTTATTTTTGTCAATTGTTGTTTTATTTTATTGTTGAATTTGATTTAAAACATCTTGTCCGAATACATCAATTAATAATTGAATCATTTCAATATCACCTAATTTAACAAATAAATTTAACAAAGTACCAGGTATCCAATGTGTATGTACGTCATTACTACCAGGTATCCAATGTATATGTACGTCATTACATATATCTCCATTTTCACATGACATACACGATCCCGTATAAAAAAATAGGTTAGAGGAATAATATGGATATTTTATATCAATCCTTTCTGGATATTCTTTTATCCATATTGCTAATAAATGTGTGTTTAATCCGTTTCGATAATAATGTACACATCTTTCAAATAAATTATACGTGGATAAATATTGTGTATCAAACCAATATTTTTCACAATATGGAGCTAACCCGAAATCTATTTCAATTTCTTCAAATGGATCATATTTTATATGCTTTTTAAGTAACTTTCTTCCCTTTTTTGTTACAAAATATAAATCGTGTTTAAAAAATTCACTATAAAACTTTTCTTTATCTTCTTCAAGTAATTCCATTTTTTTGGTTTAATTTGTTAATAAAGTTTGTTAATAAAAACAAAAAACAAAAACAAATAAACACACATGAAAATGTACTTTTTTATTTATTAACTATTCTTGTTGAATTAATTTAATAACTTTATCACCAAATATTTCAATTAAAAGATTAAAAAACTCAACATCACCAAGATAACAAGCAAGGTTCAAAAGAGTTAATGGTATTGAGGCAGAACAAAATGTTCTACTTGGTAAAGTACTGATTGTACCACCTGAGATTATGAGTAGATTTGTTTTATTCTCTACTTCAAATATACCTGTGCATATGAGTATGTTTGCATTATTTCGTTTATAAACTTGAGTAACATCAATATATTTGGAATATTTTTTAATCCATTCCAACATAATTGTTCTTAATAAAACACTAAGACCATTACCATTATACATAGAACTTGAATGCATCTTCATTGTTTCTAACACTTGGATAAATAATGTATCATATCCTTTATTGCAAATATAAAATGGATTGACATCATATGTAACAATCAATTGATATGCCCTTTCAAATTTAGAAACTTGTAATAGCTTAGAAATATATTCATGTGTAATACATACTTCCATTTACTTACTTTTTGTTTGTTTTAGTTGTTTGTTGTTTTACTTTTTATTTAGAATACAAATTGTGGCAAAAAAGATGAAGACTTTTTTAATGAAGGAGAACGAGGATATCATGATAAAGAAAATACAAAAGATTAAAAGTAGTTGTTATTTTTTATTTTTTATCATTGTTTGTTTAAAGATAATAAAAAATCAACTTTTTGTGTTAAAATTTCATTTTGTTGAGTGAGTGTTTGAACAGTGTTAACTAAATGAGCAATTAAATCTAAATAACAAAGTCCATAATTAGTATTATCTGAATCTTTAGTTACAATTCCAGAAAGCCCAATTGATTTCATGGATTTTTCAACATCTTGAGCAATAAATCCATATCTTATTTGCTTCTCAGGATCATCTTTCATGATATAACTAGTGGGTACTAGAGAATTAATCAGCATAGTAGATTTAGCAGGGTCTATTACTTGTTTATCATCTTTCTTGTTCCCATCTGATACTGGAGTTAATGATCCAGAATAGTAAATGTTGTGAAAACCTAAGGATGAAGTTCCCAGATTCATTCCTCCATTTGAAACGGGGTAAAACTCTGATAAAGATAACCCAGTTGAATAGTCTATGTTAGCATAAGCTACTCCATTAATTGAAAATGATACATTTTTAGAACTTGAAGCGTTAATTTGGGTATATCCATCTGTAGTTTGATATAATGCATAATCTACAGTAGTTCCTGATGTGTGGCATCCCTGAACCCAAGATGTGTACACAAACCCCCAATTGCTTCCGGGTTGTCCGAGATTTGCAGAAGATGTAGGATAAACAGTACCAAATATAGTACCCCCACCTCGATTTAAGAAATTGTTATTCAAGTAGTGTAAATTCACAGCATCATATGTAGTCTGAGGATCATGTAAATAACTAATTAAATTGTAAGTAGATCCACTTCCCATATTTAAGGGTCCCGATAATGTAAGACCTGTTGATCCACCTAAGCTTGTTATATTAGGTTGAGCTGCTGTTGCTATAGTTCCATAAATATTGTTAAATGCGTGAGTAGTGGTACCTAAATTCATTCCCTGAATAGTTACTGGATACAATTCAGCTAAAGATAATCCACTAGAATAATCAAATAGAGCATAAGCTACTCCATTAATTGAAAATGATACATTTTTAGAACTTGAAGCGTTAATTTGGGTATATCCATCTGTAGTTTGATATAATGCATAATCTACAGTAGTTCCTGATGTGTTGCATCCCTGAACCCAAGATGTGTACACAAACCCCCAATTGCTTCCGGGTTGTCCGAGATTTGCAGGAGATGTAGGATAAACAGTACCAAATATAGTACCACCACCTCGATTTAAGAAATTGTTATTCAAGTAGTGTAAATTCACAGCATCATATGTAGTCTGAGGATCATGTAAATAATGTATAAGGTTCTGAGTAGTAGTATCTCCCATATATAAAGGTCCTGACAAATTTCCTCCAATGAGAGGTAAATAATTAGCTACTGTATTATTCAAGTAAGTAACATTTACTACATCATAAATTCCTCCACCTGATGTTGCAACTTCTGTTATGAGATTATTAGTCATTGTCAAATTTGCTAATAGTGTCAATCCTGTAGAACCTCCCACACTGATGATGTTTGGTTGAACACTTGTTGCTATAGTTCCATATATGTTATTAAAAGCATATGTAGTTGAACCTAAATTCATTCCAAGGTTTGTAACGGGATAGAACTCTGCTAGAGAAAGTGCAGATGAATAATCTATTGTTGCATACCTGGCATCACTAATCGCAAACTGAATTGATTGAGTATCAGCAGCATTTAATACAGTAGCTCCATCAGGAGATTGAAACAATGCATAATTTGTTGTGACACCTCCAATTGAACACCCTATAAAATATTTACTACATACGAAATCAAATAGTAATGATGGATCACCTAGAGCATAAATGTTATTAACAGAAGGATAAATAGTGCCTGATATCGGTCCGCCTGTTTGTAGTAAAGCGTTGTTAGTTAAATAATTTAATGTAACAGGTTGTGCAGAGTTCTGAGGATCTAATAAATGATCTATATAGTATGTATTATTCATATCAATATCACCACCCATAATACCTCCTGCTAATGGTAAATAAGTACCTCCTCCACCTCCACCTCCTCCTCCTCCTCCTCCTCCTCCTCCACCACCACCTGTTTGTGTCATAAATCCTCCTAATACAGGACTACTTGTCAAATCAGTTGCAGTGTTTACTAAATACCCTGTAACGTGGTACATAGAGTTATCTAATACTTCAAATTCTAAATCAAACATATCAGTTACTGATCCGCAAGTATATCCTAATGAATGAGAAGGTCCTGGAGTACTTCCACTACCTGTTCTATAAACTAATGTTGCTCCATTTAAAGTGGTTGTAATAGCTCCTTCAAAATAATCAACTTCACTTACAGCTCCTAATACAGCGAATACAATTACATGAGGGACTGAGTTGGTAGAATTAGGTGTCAATATTCTAAATTTTCCATTATAAATAGTGTTAGTAGGATTAGGGAAATTAAGTGTAAAAGAAGTGCCTGTTATATATTGTAAATTAATAAGAGTTACAATTTGATTAAGATGAACACTATTAATTAAATTATAACTTGAAATGTTAGTACAATCAATTTCAAATATTTCATGTTTGTAATCTACATAATCTAAATTCCAACAGTCAGTATTAGCACTTAACTTAATAGTAGATCCTACTGAAGGACTTGAACATACAAATTCAGTGTTATTAGATTCTAAATAACCTGATATTTGCAAAGCCTTTATAGTATCAGTTGAAGTATAAGTTTGAACATATAAATTGTAACTAGTGTTACTCTGAGATATCTTAAATTCTAAAATACCACCTGTACTGAGACTTAAAGGAGGTAAAGTGATAATGATTGAATTAGATTGGAGATTTATATAGATAATAGAATTGAAATAATGAGAATTTAGAGTTGTTGATTGAGAAATAGTTTTATATTCTTTTCTATCCTTACAATATAAGGGAGCTCCTATCAGTTGGGGATTAATTGAAGATGTCTTGGAAGGATGCTCATTTTGATAAGGAGTTGTCATTTTTAAGGTATATTAAATTACTTTAAGCAATACAATTTTTCAAAATAAGTATTAAAACATAAACAATAATATATAATAAAAGCATAAACAAAATTTTATTTTATCATTTTCTTAAGAGATTCTATCTCTGAGGTTAAATGTTTTACACTATTTACTAAATGAGCAATTATGTCCAAATAATTTATACCTAATTTTTCCGAGTCTTCAGATACTATACCCTTGATATTTAGTTGAGACATAGTTTCTTTTACATCTTGAGCAATAAATCCATGTCTCACTGTTTCAGTAGTGTCATTCTTCATTATAAATGATTTGGGTTT
>Ga0302280_1001393_pt1 | contig 20009 bp, 13 predicted proteins | sample III_Fen_E1_1_FD_198771 | JGI IMG/M metagenome (GOLD analysis project Ga0302280, IMG submission 198771) | Peat permafrost microbial communities from Stordalen Mire near Abisko, Sweden - III_Fen_E1_1 | ecosystem: Environmental > Terrestrial > Soil > Wetlands > Permafrost | place: Sweden: Abisko... | reverse complement strand
TCGCCCGTATCGAGGGCCGCAACGTCACACGCGCTCGACTCCAATCACAATTCAAGGATGGAATCAACGACCTTGACGAATGGGAGAAGGCAATCGCTTTGGAGCTAACCATGGAAAGGCCCTGCGCACCATGGCGGAAGTCGGAAATCGAGCAAATAGGTTGTCGCGAAGGGATGCGCCTAGCTATCCATGAGTTTTTCGGGGAACTACGCCGGCAAATACCAGGTGCAGATCGCTATCGTTCCGCCGGATAGCATTTCGTGGGTGGACCTGCCCGTCTTCCCGCCCTCTTAAGATGCTCCTGCCCGTTCTCAGGAGCGCCTGTCTCGGCCCACCCGACGGGCAGCGCCGATACCCTAAGTCCTGCAGTTAGGCTCCTGCGATGCGGAATGGGTGCATGCATCACTTTTGCCACCACCCTTGGGAATTGATGAACGCCTGACACTGGTCAAATGATCGTTCTTGGCCTTCACCGTAAATGGACCGTACGCGGCTGTAAATCTGGATGACTTCGTTTGATCCCTGCATTGAGATGTCGGGGTCTCGCCCGCCTGCGGTTGACTCTCAGTTTGCGACAACCCATATCGCGCTTCCACGGTGACGCCCGGCGACCGACTACTTGATTTGGAGCGGATAGTAGTACGACGCCTGATCCTGCTCGTGGGTTATTGAGAGGAAATAGGTGCCGGGTTGGGAATTCCGCAGATCAAGATCAACGGAAACTTCCTCCCGGTCTCCTGTACCGATGGCGGTTGCGCTGCCGTGGGCGAGCAGTTCGCTGCCTGTCCGATCATGCGTGACCGCGACCATGTAGTTGCCTGACTCGCTGTAGCGGGGAAGGATGATCCTCACCTTTACAAATGCGGCTGGCAGAATCACGGATCGCAGTGGGCTTGGCTGGCTACCGCGGAGGGTCCCGGCATTCCACAGGTCAACCTTCACTTGAACAGCCGCCACATCGGGAACCGGAGGCAGCGGGTTTTCCCCATCACGCGCCACCATGACTAACGCCACGACAATCAGAAAACAACAGGCAGCGGCGGCGGTGAGAACCAGCCGTTGCCGGCGGGCCTTGTAAGCAGGCCGCAGCTCAAGAAACCGCCTCATGCAAATGGGGCAGTTCGCTGCGTGGTTCACTCTTGGGTCCATGAGTGGGATCTGCTTCGAATGTCTGGCCAGACTCTGAAGGAAGGATTCGTCGGGGCAGGGACCGACTGGTTTCGTCTCCCCAGTGAGTACACGTTCCTGGTGGTGTCGTGTGAGCCACGCCTCAACGCGACTTTCGGCACGAGAAAACCAGCGCGATCTCAGCGACATCTAGACTTTTCTCCGGGCTGGGAGAGATCATGGAGTAGCGACTCCACCTCCCGGTAATACGCACGTCGGACCGCAGTGTGGTCCAACTCGACCTTTTCAGCTATCTCCCGCCAAGAATAATCCATCGAACGCCACTCCACAATTGATAGCGCAAACGGGGAAAGGCGTTCCAAGAGTTCGTAAGCGTAGATCCTCTGCTCTACTTCGGGCTGAACAACGTAAAGGTCTTCCATATCGACGAATAAGCCATACAGAATCTCTCGGCGCTGCTTCGCTGCGAGCTGGCGGGCGCGGCGCCGGAGCACGCTCTTGATCCGCCACAACAACTTCTTGTCCGAAGAGTCCGCGTGACGAGCGATATAGCCGGAGGCGTTCTCAATCGCATGATCCATGATGTCGTAGGCGGCGGGGTGATCGTTAAGGTATGTCCAGGCACAGAGCCGAGCGTAGGGCCAGGCTGCATGGGCAGCGGCGTCCAGTCTCTGATCCAAAGTCGGGTTCCCGGTCGAAGAGGCCCAACTCCACGTCAGCTCTTGCCAGATGCGACCATATGAATCCATTTGAAAGCATCAGTCCCAAAGGGGCTTGTCGCTTGATGAGCACGAATATAGCCAAATTCCGGAAAGGTTCGAATCTGCAAAAAGATTGTCGCTCCGTGCCACAAAGTCGAGATGAAAGTGCCTTCAGTGATTGAGGGACAAATTCGCCAGAACGTCCCGCAGCAATCAAGGTGATTCTTCGACGTTGAATGGCGGTGAAGCGTGATCGAGGTTCTGTCAAAACAAGCTGGCAATGAACTGGCAGTAGATCAGGACCTGCATTCATCCAGCAATCTGCAAGAATCAGGCGCGAAGGGAGCCAGGTGCGGCCAGCGCCGCGTCGGTCAGATTGAGATCGGTCTGTCTCGCCAAACCGAGAATGAAGGGCCTGCTCAGATCGCGATCAGTCTTCTCCAGGGGAAGTGGAAGCTGAGGATTCTGTCTCAGCTTCAACACGGGCCAATTCGGCTCAGTCAACTGTGTAAAATGTTCCCTGATGCATCGAAAAAAATGCTCACCCAACATCTGCGCGAGATGGAGGAAGACGGCATCGTCGTCCGGTCCGATCTCAGTGGGCGCCGCCGGCATGTGGAGTATTCGCTGGAGGCTTCAACGGGCGCCGCCGTGTTGCACTTGATCAGGACCCTCGCAGAATGGGGATCGCAACACGCGTCGACTCTTTCGCGGCAAATAGCAGTGCGCGATTGGCCGAAAGAATAGGCGCACGGTCCGAAAAGCCGGAAACGCCGAAGTCTGCGGGCACCGCCGTCCTAGTCGGATTTGGCCGGGTTGGGTTTGTGAATGTGTTTGTGTTCCGGCGCAGAGTGCGCCGCAGGCTGCCCAAAAGTGACGCGGTTCGAAACGTCCCCGTACGGGGCGAAGGGGTTCTTTCCTTCAACCAGCGCCGTTCCAAAGTAGCAAAACAGCATCAGCGCAGCGAGGAGTCCAAACCCGATAACAACGGGATTCCACGGAACAAGTATCAGCATGAGTCGACCTCCGGGGGATTGAGAGCGACTTGCGACTCACTACCATTCTACCGCCAAATGCTCTTACAGGGTACGACTCGCTCAAAATGCGACCGTCGTTCGTCGGTTTGGCGAACCTTCCCTGCAAAGCCGGCCTTTTTGCTGAGTGCATTGCCCCCCTGTTCGCGCCAGTTGAGTAAATGAAAATCAGCAGACGCTGATAGACTTGCCGGGACTAATGACTGTTCGGTGAGGGATTCTGCTATTGATCCACCCTTGTGAGTGGAGTGCTGTATCAAGGGCTCAATTATGGCGGCAACCCCGATCCTCGTGCATAATGCTGACGTGTTCATTCGAAGAAGGAGAGAATGAATTTGCAGTACGTCTTCGATTACCGATCAAATCAGGCTGCGTTTTATGTCAGTGGAGATTATGCCTACAGCGTCCGCGACAACCAAGCCACGTTTTACATCAGCGGTGATTACTGGTACCCCTACCCGGCTTCTTCAACCCCAGCGTTCTACAGGAATGGCAAGTACCTCTACCCCTACCCATCGTCATCGTCACCGGAGTTCTATCTGAGCTGAAACAAGAGAACGGGCGGCTATTTTCGAAAGGCCTTGCCAACCAGCTTCGTCACCGGGGTGACGTTTGTTTATTGAACCGGGTGCGCATCTTGGACAGACGATGCCTCGTAGCCGGAATCACAGAAAAATCGGCACTTACACTGACTTCCTAGTTTGGCTGCGCAGATACTCAACTGCTGCTGTTATTGCGTCATTGTCTGGTTGGCGCGTTGACCACTCCGTCCAAAAATCTCGCGTGGAGCTGTCGGGCGTTATTTTCGGCTGGTCAAGCTTTATCCTTGTCGGAAGCAGCACGGCGTCCCCCAGGAGGACCGCTTCGCCTGTATCCAACAGGGGTAGCACATCTGTAAGCCCAGCAAGCGAATCTGGCATGAGCCTTCGGATTACACCCTGATCCGTCTCATTTGTAAGCCTGAGCGACAAAAAGTTGTTGCATTGACTCAAAATCGTCTTGCTGACGTCGGATGGCCTCTGACTCACAACCAATAGGGAGAAGCCGTATTTCCTGCCCTCTTTGGCGATACGCTCAAAGGCGCCCAAAGCCTGGCGTTCTACGGCGTCGGCGTCCTCGCGCACAGGTAAATACAAATGTGCTTCGTCGCAGAGTATGGTGACGGGCGTCCGGTTCTGGGCGTTCATCCAAAATTGAACGTCAAAGAGCAGCCTTGCGAAGGTTCCGGTCACCACTGGAAGGACGTCTGACGGAACCTCTGAGAAATTAATTATCTTTATGCCCTTGCCGCCCCCAGATTCCAGCAATCGCTTGACTTGCTGAGCTAACCAGCCGTAGCTGGTCGTCTCCTTGGCTGGCATAAACATGAATCCGTATCTCTTATCTTCGAGCTTTGCCTCAAGTCTGGAAATGAAGCGGGTGAGTCTGTCCTCCCATTCTCCCTTGACTGGGCCTGTTTTCCCCACGCCCTTCGTTGTGTTATCACTTTTTAGTAGGTCGAGAAGCGCGGACATCTCGTAAGGTATCGGCGAATCCACGGTGAAAGTCTTTTTGACTTGTTCTTTATTTTGCTTGGTTAATGTGTCCTGCTTAAGGGTCCTGACGTGCAGGGTAAACCGTGAAGCCTGATTGGGTGCATTTTGATCGCTCCTGTCAAGAATCATCGAAAGCATTTCTTCACGGTTGAGCAGCCAATATGGCAGGAAGAGAGTGTCCTCGGCCGCCTTTTCCAGATCCCCAGGGCCGGCTATTCTGAATTGCGTCGCGACCCCCCCTTTCTTCGGGTCAGCAAGCGGAGCGTACTCGCCATGCATATCCAGAACAATAATGTTAGGGTACTTCAGCTTGGCAGCCCGCTCTAGCATGAGTGCAACAGCCCAGCTCTTACCCGCCCCGGTACTGCCGAGAATCGCTGCGTGCCTCTGGAAGAACTTGTCGCCGTTAGCAATTGCCGCCGCGGAACGGTCCGCAACGAAGGTGCCGAGACGAAGCTGCTCACCCTCCGGTATCTCCTGACCCAGAATCCCCATGAAACGTTGGAGATTGCCGCCGCTGATGACATAACACTCACGGTCGATTTGTGGAAAACTGTCTGCGCCTCTTTTGAACGTGTTCTTTTTTTCGCCATCGACAAGCCGAAATGTTCCGATCAGAGCTACGCGCAACAGATCAGTTGGGACGGTTGAAAGAGACTCGTCTTCGCTCGCGTCGCCCCCTGGTGACAGGTCGAGGCCAAGATTCCTTGTGACCTTTTCAGTGATCGCCACGAGAAACTCCTGCTGTGTAGAACCCTTGATTGCAATGAGGTGTCCGATCCCGATGCTCGTGAGCAATACGGAATCGGACACGCTTATAAGCGCTCGGCTCGTGTCGACAGATGTCACGCGGCCGATTAGGTCAGAATGCGCAAAAACGAGAGCGGGGTCGCTCATGGCTCGAACACCTCCTTAACAAGATTGTTTAGGTCCCATAGCGTTATGCCATTAAAGACATCGATAGCGCCATTACTGAATACCCGCGTGGCGGGAACGCCCCCGACAGTGGCGTCCTCCAGCGCAAATACGTGAGCGGAGAGGTTCAACACCGATTTAGCCTTCGCAGACAGACTGTGAGTCAGCAGGAGAGTTGGAACTCCGCTCTTGATCTTCTGTGTTAGGTGAGTCTCGAGGTGATCATCGTTGAAGCCGTATCCAATGATGAGAAATCGCGAAGCGCGGTCGATGGCCTTATTACCTCTCTCCCGATGTAAATCGAATGGGCTGGAATAGCCGTTTCGGTACTTGCTTTGGCCCGGGGGAATAATCAGCATGGTCGCGTCAAGGAGCTCGCCACAATGCCGGACAGGTGTTCCGCCGCGATCGTACCAGTCAAGGCTTCCATGGGGTTTATTAATAACGAGACGTTCAGCATATTGGTAGCGTGCGGCGCCCTTATGGAGGGTGACGTTTCGGCAAAAACCCAGACGCGCTTCTCGTTCATTGACTCTTGCTGCGAATACTCCATTAAACATCGTGTCAACCCCGAGACCAGCCTCCTCTGCTGCAACCTCGATGAGTCGATCATAGTTGGTCGTGACTACCTGAACGCCAGTTGTTGGCCGTAGCAGATGTCTGAGGAGCTTGGTAAAGCGGAGAACTCGCTTGCCCTGAAATACCTCTGCAACCACGCTTCTTTCGCGTTCCGCTATGAAGCGTCCAACCTCTTTTCGCAGTGTGTCCTCAAGCTCGGCGGAAGGAGGCTGACTAAAGAGCGCCGGTTCGAGCCCCATGGAACCAATTTTGGGTAGGAGACTGGCCCATTCGGTTGCCACGCTTCCGGAAAGCAGCGGACCGAGAACTGCCTCAAGCTGGGCAGCTAAGGCGGCCATGCTTGGGAGGCCTTCGGCACATGACAATCCAGAGCCGATGATCGTGACAAGGCCATCGCTCATATGCTGCTGAATGGCGGTTTTCAGCCCCGCAAGGTCCATGCCTAGTCCCGTTCTCAAGCTGTTAAGAGCCGTAGCAAGAATACCTCAGGACACTGGGGGCGGCAGTGGTTGTGCGAATTCCGCGCCAAAGAAGGCCTTAAATTCGGTGTGACTGCCTTGCTGCTGGATTCATTGACCTAAGGAACAGCCATTCTCCCCTCAATTGGTTCTGAATAAAAACCGGGACAGAGACCCGTCCTCCGATTGGTAATGAAACGGCCCCTCAGGGTTCGCACAACATTGGCCGGTCACTGATTCAATCGGCGCGTGAAGCACGTTTGGGCCGTTTCGTTCCGTCCGCTGCTGACGCTGGTCCAGACCCCCGCAGCCGAGTTCTCATCCGGCGTTAGAAAAATGTGGATTTATTCGCCGTCTATTCGCCTATACTGGTTCCATGTTCCACGGCCCGATATCCGGCATCCATCCCTTTGTCATAGTCTGCAAAGGCTGCCAGCAGAATATCCCCGCGCCAGTCCATGCCTTGCCGGACTCATGGATCGTTGCCGATTGCCCGCTCTGCGGCGAGAAACGCCGGTATTTGCCGGCGAACTTATTCCGGGGCCGGCTGTCCCATGACCTGCCAATGATGCCCCCGCGGATCTCAGGTCGGCGGTAAGAGATGGGCGAGATGAAGCGGGCCATCGCGCGGGAGGAACGAGAACGGGCGAGGACTATGGAAGAGCAGTGTGTTTTCGGCAAGGGTGCGTGACGCCGTCTGAGCCAGATTGCTAAGTTCAATCAGTCGCCGAGGTCGACTGAGATTGAACAGCAAAAGCGCAACGCCCATTCCTGGTGCGATTGAGCAGCTGCAACGGCAGTTGGAAGAGTTTCGCAGCACGCAGCCGCATCGGAAGAAGCTGCCGGAGACGCTGTGGCAGGCCGCAGTGGAGCTGGCCCGGCACCATGGTGTGTATTCGGTCGCTCATCCGCTGCGGCTGGACTATGTGGGGCTGAAGAAGCGGCTTGACGGTGTTCCGGATCGCAAGAAGACGGCAGCGAAGCCGGCATTCGTTGAACTGATCGCGGATCACTCGGCGACGATGGCGGATTGCGTGATCGAGTTCGAGTCTTCTGTTGGCAGCAAGATGCGTATTCAGTGGAAGGCGTCCACTGCGCCCGATTGGATAAGCCTGTTTCGTGCCTGGCGGGATACAGAACGATGATCCATATCACGGCGCAGATGCGCGTGCTGGTAGCGATCGAGCCGGTCGACGGAAGGAAAGGGATAGATTCATTAGTCCGTGTCTGCCAGGAAAGGCTCTCTGAAGACCCAATCAGTGGCTGTGTTTTCATTTTCCGGAGCCGAAGAGGAACATCGATTCGACTGCTCAGTTATGACGGCCAGGGATACTGGCTTGCGCAGAAGCGTCTTTCCAAAGGACGGTTCACCTGGTGGCCGGAATCGAACTCAGCGGCGAAACGGCTGGAGGCTTACGAGGCGCAGTTGCTGATGGTGGCAGGCGACGTGTCGCGAGTCCGTGCCGCACCGATGTGGCGGCGCGTGAGCGAGGTGAAGTAAAGATCGTAACCGACGCGCATTTTTCCCTTGCGTTCCAAAAAAGACTGTTTCATACTGCTGGTCAATGGCTAAGTTCCGATATCGCGGCCGGGAGATCCGTCAGGAAGACATCCTCAATATACGCACGCTGATCGAGCAGTATCCGAAGGAAAGCCGCCGCAAGCTGTCGGTCAGAGTATGTGAAGCCTGGCAGTGGCGGCAGGCCAATGGCGCGCTGCGCGACATGGTATGCCGCGGCATGCTGCTGATGCTGGAGCGGGCCGGTCAGATCACGCTTCCGCCCGTAAGTTACGTGCGGCATAATCCGCTGGCACACAGAGCCCGGCCGGAGCCGGTGCTGATCGATAAGAGTCTCATCGAAGATCCGTTACCCAAACTTCAACCGATCGAGTTCGAGCAGGTGCGGCGCACCGCGCAGGAGCCGTTGTTCAACAGCCTGATGGAGGAGCATCACTATCTCGGCTACGAGCAGCCGGTCGGAGAGCATCTGAAGATCTTGGTGTGGGCGCAAGGGAGGCCCATCGCGTGCCTGGCCTGGTCATCGGCTCCGCGTCACCTCGGCAGTCGCGACCGTTACATCGGCTGGGATGCCGCAGCACGGCGCAACCAAATCCGCTTCATCGCGTACAACACGCGCTTCCTGATCCTGCCCTGGGTGCGGGTCGAAAACTTAGCGTCGCATATCCTGGGCCGGATGGCGGTGCGGATCTCCGATGACTGGGAGCAGATGTACGGTCATCCCATTTACTTCCTGGAGACGTTCATCGATCCGGAGCGGTTCCGCGGAACCTGTTACCGCGCAGCCAACTGGGTACTGATGGGCAGGACTACCGGTCGAGGCAAGCAATCCAACAGCTATGTTCCGAACCGGTCGATCAAGGAGGTTCTGGGATATCCGTTGACGAAGCATTTTCGTGAACTGCTGGGGGGAGCGGCATGAAGAAGGCCAGGCGCCGCATCGACGTGAACCTGGATGAGCTGGACCGGGTGCTGGACGGAGCGCGGGAAGCGCCGTTGAGCGAGTCTGATCACGGCAAGCTCAGAGACGCGCTGCACGCACTGGCCGAGCTGTTGGTGCGGACGCGCACTACTGAGAAGACCAGTGCAGTTGTTGGGAAGCAGGAAGGCTCTCAAACCGGAACACAGCCGGATAACCACGAGACACCGCCCCCTGGGCACGGCCGCAATGGAGCAGAGGCATTCGGTGGTGCGCGGAAGGTTGACATCAAGCACCAGAAGTTGACGCACGGCGATCGCTGTCCGGAGTGCGGAAAAGGCAACGTGTACGGACAGAAGGAGCCGAAGGTTCTGGTGCGGATCGTCGGCCAAGCGCCGCTCGCGGCTACGGTCTATTCGCTCGAACGGTTGCGCTGTGGCGCCTGCGGGCAGGTGTTCACGGCACAGGAGCCGGAAGGAGTGGGGCCGGACAAGTACGATGAAACGGCGGCGGCGATGATCGCTCAACTCAAGTACGGCGCCGGAACTCCGTTCAACCGGCTGGAACAACTGGAAAGCCAGTTAGGTATCCCGTTGCCGGCGGCCACGCAGTGGGAGATCGTCGAGGAAGAAGCGCAGGTGATCAAGCCGGCGCGAGATGAGTTGATCCGGCAGGCGGCACAGGGCACGGTGGTCCACAACGATGACACCGGCATGCGCGTGTTGATGCTGAAGCGCGATCCGTCCGATGAGCGCACGGGTGTGTTCACCAGTGGAATCGTGTCGGTCGGCGAGGACCGAAAGATCGCGCTCTACTTCACTGGAAGCCGACATGCCGGCGAGAACCTTGCCGAGGTGTTGAAGCAACGGAGCGCGGAACTGCCGAGTCCGATTCAGATGTGCGATGCGCTATCGCGCAACGTGCCGAAGCTGCCTGCGGGGGTGGAGATCCTGCTGGCCAACTGCCTTGCGCACGGCCGTCGACAGTTCGTGGATGTGGCGGAGAACTTCCCCAATGAATGCCGTTATGTGCTGGAGTTGCTCGGCCAGGTGTATCTCCACGATGCCGAAGCGCGTGAACGCAGACTGACGCCGGACGAGCGGCTGCAACTCCATCAGGATCGCAGCCGACCGATGATGGACAAACTGCACGCGTGGCTGGAGGCGCAGTTAGCTGAGCACAGGACGGAACCCAACTCCGGGCTGGGCCAGGCGATCGGGTATCTGCTGCGGCACTGGAAGCCGTTGACGTTGTTCCTGCGCCAAGCCGGGGCGCCACTTGATAACAACATAGTCGAAAGATCGCTGAAGCGTGCGGTTTTACATCGAAAGAACGCTCTGTTTTATCGCACTCTGAACGGCGCGCAGGTCGGTGACCTGTTCATGAGCTTGATCCATACTTGCCAGTTGTGCGGCGCCAACTCCTTCGACTACCTGGTCGAGTTGCAGCGCCACGCCCGCGAACTTGCCGTCTGCCCGGCTGAATGGATGCCGTGGAATTATCGCCAGACTCTTGGGCGCACGGTAGATCTCCCCAATTAGGCAGAGTTATGATGAATCCCTGATGGCCGGAAAGGATATTCTGCAGCCATCGGCAGGGAGCTGTCTGAAATGCCCTTAAAACAAGGGTCCGGCATCAGGGAATCCGGGAAGGCTTTGGGCCAGGGGCAAGAGACAGCCAAATGGTTTGCGCCAGCCTCTAGCCCAAGTCTCCACTAAAGGCCGGTGGACGCCTATTCGGTTTACCCTTTTCTTCCGGCTGTTCCCGGTGATAAGCCGAATTGCGCTACTAACATAGCCAGCATCGCGTTGGGCATCGTGCCCTTGCCCGGGGGAGTGCACAGTAAGCGCCTTGGAAGTTTCAATGGTGGATTAGAAGAGCGCGGCTTCATCTTTGGCCACTGACGTGCCCCATAACAAGTGAAATCCTTCGTCATCTCAGCAATTTCTAATACTGAACTTCTGCAGGAAATTGCCGATAGACGAGGCGGGTATTCGTATAACCAGGAATCACTGCTAAGTTGATTCTGTATTTGGGCCATACATGTTAGCTGATCTGTCGGGTTGCCGCGCTTCAGCTATTTAGATTGCTGAATATAAACGCTGATCTCTCCGATTGCATGCCACCCCACGTAGAGAAGAACCGCTCTCAAAACTCTTCGAAGGGGCCTGCCGATCACTATGAAGCTATCTCACGTGTTTTCCATGAGGAATCAACTTGCGCGTTTTGCCGCCGTAGTGCTGGCCGGCGCGGTCGTTTCTTTCACTTCTGCCTCGGCGGGGGCTAGCTCTGCGCCAAAAGTAACCTTTGTCGGAGTCCAATTGACTCTTAACACTGGGACGACTTTCACTACTCCTCAGGGCGTCGCGGTCGATTCCAGTGGAGACGTGTTTGTCCTCGATTCGCAGACCGGCATCGTGAGCGAAATCGTAGCCCTCAACGGCATCATCGGCTCATCGCCCACAATCCAGCCCCTTGCAAACAGCTTCGCCTTCAACAATGTATTTAGCCTCGCCATCGACAGCAGCGGGAACCTCTTTGTACCGGGCGGCAGCACTCCGGGCGCTGAATATATCTACGAGATCCCGGCAGCCCACCGAACTGTCAACCCGACTCAACTGACCTTGGCAGGCACATTTGACACGCCCGAGGGCATAACCGTGGATGCCAGCGGGAACATTTTTGTTGTCGAAGATGGATCTGCAAACGATGTGAAGGAAATAGCACCTCCCTATCACACAGCCACTACGGCGATAATCGGTCTCTCGTCCCCGACCGGAATTGCCGTAGACGCAAGCGACAACATCTTTGTTGCCGTCGGCAGCGGCGGTGGTGTTACAGAGTTCTCGCCATCGAACAGCTACGCCACGGGGACCGTGCTCCTGGTCGAATTCGAGGCCGTCTCGAACATGAGCATGGACACGAGCGGGAATCTCTACGTTGCCGACGAGCAAGGCGGCACGCTCTCCGAGATTCTGGCTTCGGGTGGCTATGGAACAGAAATCACACTGAGTAAAAATTTCAATGCCCCAACGGGTGTCGCAGTAGCAACGAACGGCAATATCTTCGTCACCGACGTTCCGGACGGTGGGATAGTAGATGAGTTCGAGCGCCCAGGGGCGAATCTTGGTGCGGTTAACCTCGGTCAAACCAGCAGCACGAAAACGCTGACTTTTGTATTTAACACAGCGGGACATATCGGCGCCCCCGTGGTATTGACGCAAGGCGCAGCAGGCTTGGATTATGTCGATGCGGGCACGGGCACATGCACCATCAAGAATGGATCAAGCAATCCCTACAACGCCGGAGCAACGTGTACCGTGGACGTGAGCTTTACGCCGAGGTATCCGGGAGCGCGGAATGGCGCGGTGGAACTGAAAGATTTATCGGGCAACGTGCTGGCTACGGCATACCTCTACGGCACTGGCATTGGTCCGCAGGTGAGCTTTGTCACCACGGCATCTGGATATAATGCCCCCAGTGCGGTGAGCACACTGGGCGGCGGATTCAATTATCCCTATGGCGTGGCGACTGACCAAAGCGGAAACGTTTTTGTTGTAGACCAGGGAAATGTTGCGATTAAGAAAATTTCTGCCGGTTGCGGCACTTCGACATGCGTTACGACACTGGCGGGCACATATACCGATCCAAGCTATGTCGCGATAGACGGGGCCGGAAACCTCTACGTCACAGACGCCAACCAAGTGGTAGAGATTTCTGCTGCAAGTGGATACACCACAACCACGAACACATTGGGTGGCGGACCTTACCAGCCTACTGGCGTAGCGGTGGACGGGAGCGGGAACGTCTATGTGAACGACATCAGCATGGTCACTGGCGAACGGCAAGTGCAAAAAATTCCTGCCGGCTGCACTTCCTCCGCATGTGTCACGACGTTGGCCGGCGGCTACAACAGCCTTTTCGGTATGGCAGTGGCCCCAAGCGGAGATGTCTTCTTCGCCGAAGAGCTAGCAGGGTTGGTGCATGAGATTCCGGCTGGCTGCGTTTCCACCGGTTGTGTGGTAACAGTCGGAAGCGGCCTAAGTAAACCAGCCGGTTTGGCGGTTGATGGACTTGGGAACCTGTTTGTCTCCGACTACGAAGCCGGCAACGTGTACGAATTTACAGCGGCGAGCGGTTACACCGTCAAATATCAACTGAGCCCAAACGACGCATATGTCGGGCCCTTAGGCGTGGCGGTGGACGGACTTGGCAACGTCACTGTCGTCAACACCCAAAGGAATACCTTGCAAAAGCTGGACTTCGCCGATCCGCCGAGCCTTAGCTTTCTGGCGCCCACCACTATCGAAACAATCGATGGAACGGACGGCCCGCTGTCAGTGACGGTGGAGAACGTCGGCAATGCACCCCTGATCTTTACGGCTTCGGGCCTGATTGCGGCCAACGACTTCCCTCAGACCGCCGGCAGCGGAGATCCCCCCAATTGTGCGGACAGCCGCACGGTAGCCGCAGGCGCCAGTTGTAACCTGAGCATCGAGTTCGAGCCATTGCAAACGGGTTCACTCGGCGAAACGTTTGGCCTGTACGACAACAATCTCAACGTAGCTTCAGCCCAATTAATTGGAGTGCAAGGCATATCGATACCGGCGGTTGCGCCTCCGCCTGCGGGCGACGCGACCTCATCGACAGTGTTGGCTGCCCCGAGCGCAGTTGCAGCAGGCCAGCCTTTAACGATCACCGCGACGGTGACGGACACTACCACTCCCAGCACCACTCCTACAGGAAGCGTGACCTTCACCGATGCGGTGGGGTCAACGATAACGAGCTTGAATGGCGGTACTGCTGTCAGCCTGGTATCGGGTGTTGCCACGTTGTCAAACGCCACCCTTATCGGCGCTGGAACGCACACCATATCGGCCCAGTACTCGGGAGTAAGCAGTGTGTTCTCGGCGAGCAGCGGCACTGGCACGGTGGCCGTGAGCCCCAGTTCGAATGTGGGAGCAGCGGCGTCTTCATTTCCTGTAACGCTTACCATTACGGCAGCGGGCACGGAAAGCAGCGTTAGCGTTCTTACATTGGGAGTGCCTAATCTCGATTTCACCGAAGCCTTAACCGGAGATACCTGCTCTGGGGTATCCAGTATCAAAAGTACTTGCACAGTGAATGTGACCTTTACACCGATTTCTCCAGGCCTACGGAGCGGCGCGGTAGTACTGAAAGATTCGTCAGGTAATGTGCTGGCGACGTCATCCATCTCCGCCATGGCCGATGCGCCACAGGTTGCCATTTATCCGGGTACGTCTAGCGTACTAAGTACCGGAACGTCAACGGTAGCTGCGAAGTATCCGGGACAGATTGCAATAGATGGCTCAGGCAATATCTATCTCGCCAACTGCTCGAACGGTTTGGTATATAAGATTCCCGCCAGTGGCGGAGAACCTACGACTATTGATTTCAGTGCGCTCAGTGGACTCGGGCCAAACAATTGCGTGAACGGCATAGTGCTTGACGGCGCCGGGAACATGTACGTTTCAGACCACAGCAATGAGCGGATCGTCGTGGTCAACGGAGCAACCGGCTCCTCACCATCGGCTGCTTTCGCTTTGCCTTTGAGCAGCACTTCTTTGGGTAGTGTTTCCTTATACGACCCGTACACTCTCGCAATGGACGTGCAGGGCAACCTGTATATTGCAGATTCAGCGAATGTGAGGATACTGAAGGTCGTTCTCACGGGCGCAGGCACAAGCTCAGTTACGGGTGCAGTCAGTGCGGTTACGCCGGTTAGCTATTCCTACAACAATGGCAGCTACGACCAGATCTATGGTGTCGCTGTCGATGGTTCGGGCAACGTCTACATACCCGATTACGATGGTGGGGTACTCGTCAAAGTAGCTCCGGGAGGGGCTACTACCACAATCAACCTCACATACAATTCAAACACTTTCTACCCAACCGGCATTGGGCTCGACAGCTTCGGAAACGTTTATCTAGTGGATGGATACGACAATTGGCTTGCGAAGTTAACGACATCTGGAACATTACAGCCCATCCTAGCGCCAGGATTGCCATCGGGCTTGAGCGAACCATGGAACATTACGGTTGATCCGGCGGGCAAGCTGTATATCAGCGACTTCGGCAACAATCGCATCGCGATCATCGATCCCTCGACGCCTTACGTAGCTCCGTTTGCCAGCGCTGCTGTCGGCAGTAACAGCACCAGCGGTCCGCAATTGCTTCAGTTGACGAACATCGGCGACCAGGATCTGACTTTCACCGCTTCGGGCGTTAGCTATCCAACGGACTTCCCTGTCAATTCATCGGACACCAATCTCTGCCAGTCGAGCTTGAACCTGACGGCAGGAAACACCTGCGACGTGTCGATCAATTTTCACCCGACGACTACTGGAAGTCTCCCGGAGAATGTTGTACTGACCGATAACAATCTCGCTGGGAATGGGGTGCAGCAGTCGATCTCTGTCTCCGGTACCGGGCAGGCGGTGATTGCCCAATTCGCATTCTCCATCTCCAGCATCTGGACGGCAGGGGTTCCGCAGGCCTTTACTTTGACGGCCATAGGCAGCGACAGCGCAACGATGACGGGCTATACGGGAACGGTGAATCTGACCAGTACGGACTCGCGGGCTGTCTTCTCGCTCAGCAACGGCGGCGCGCCCATCACCAGCTACACATTCGCTGGCGGCGACGCCGGAGTGAAGACGCTCTACGTCACCTTCAAGACTGAGACATTCTCGACGAAACTTCCCTATGGTCAGTTCGTGACGGCGACGGATGCTTCCGCTTCGATTTCGGCTATGACTGGCAGCCTGACAGTCAACTCCGGCCCAGCGGCGACCATTACGCCGGTTGGTTCAACAAGCAGTTCACACACCATCGGAGTAGAATTCCCTCTCTACGCAGTGGTGAACGATGCGTACGGAAATCCTGTGGTGGGCGAGATCGTGACCTTCTCCGCACCCGTCAACGGGCCTGGCATCCTCATGGCGCAAGCCACCGAGCCTGTTCAAACATTGGGCTATGCAGAGAATCTGGTGTTTGCCAACACCATCGCAGGCGGGCCTTACGCAGTCACGGCAATCGCGGCGGATTTGCCTAGCAGCCCGCTCACCTTCGCAATCACCAACCTGCCCGCGAGGACGACCACCGTGCTCGCCGGCGCTCCCGCATCTCCAATCAACTTTGGAACAGCCATTACGCTGACTTCTACCGTGACTCCCGGATCCGGACAGGTAGAAAAAAAGTCGCTTATCGCGCAGCCTCAGAAGATAGTGATAGTGTCATCCAGTGCGCCAATCCTTGGCCCACCCACCGGAACGGTCCAATTCTGGGATAATATCGGCACCGCTGCTCAGGCCATGGTGGGAACGGCCACGTTGCAGCCTGGTGTAAATAGTAACGGCACCATCCCTGCGTCCGCGACTTTCACAGTTGTGGCTCCCGCGGGTGGAACGCACAGCTACACTGCAACCTATCTCACTGATGGCAACTATAGCGGCAGCACAACCTCCATCGCCGTGCCCTACACCGTGAATCAGGGCTCGGTCGCAATTTCTGGCCCCGCCCAGCCCGCGCAGTTTGCAGCGGGACAGGCAGGATCGGTAACTATTACGGCAACGGGATCGGTCTTGGGCACCGGCATCGCAGTGCCCAGCGGCTCTCTAAGTTACACCATTGTGAATGGCTCAAGCGTGAGCGTGGCCTCGGGAACCGTGAGTCTTTCGGCAACAGCCAACGGCAGCGCCGCCAGCATAATTACGCCAAATACGCTGGCTCCAGGCACTTACAGCATTCAGATCGGTTACGTTGGGGACGGCAACTATGCGGCCAGCGTCTCGCCGGTAACAATCACCTTCATCGTTAATCAAATCGCCAGCAGCATCAGCTGGCCGCAGCCCTCAGCAATCTCCTACGGAACTAGCCTGGGCGCGATTCTGAATGCTACCGCCAGTGCGGGCTCTACGGCACTACAGGGCGCTTTTTCTTACACGGCAACACCGACAAGCGGCGCGCCCTCGGCCGTAAACTCCGCAACCGTCCTGACCGCGGGCAGCTACACGCTAACCGCCACCTTTGCACCCACCAATTCCGCCACCTATACCTCTGCGACGCAAACGGTTTCGTTGACCGTGAGCAAGGCAGCGCTGGCGATCACATGGACAGCGCCCGCGTCGATCTCCTACGGCGTGCCGCTGAGTGCAACCCAACTCAACGCTTCAGCAACGGTTCCGGGCACATTCGTTTATTCGCCGGCCATCGGCACTGTTCTCGGAGCAGGCCCACAGACTCTGTCGGTAACCTTTACGCCGACCGACTCCGTGGACTACTCCTCCACGACACAAACAGTTTCGTTGACCGTGAACAAAACCACGCTGGCGATCACATGGATAACGCCCGCATCGATCTCGTATGGCGTGCCGCTGAGTGCAACCCAACTCAACGCCACAGCCACCGTTCCTGGCACGTTCGTCTATTCGCCCGCCGTCGGCTCTGTTCTCGGAGCAGGACCGCAGACTCTGTCGGTAACTTTCACGCCCACAGACTCTGTAGACTACTCCACCACGACGCAAACCACTTCGTTGACGGTGAACAAGGCCTCGCTGACGATTACGTGGGCGGCGCCAAACGCCATTACCTACGGCGTGCCGCTGAGTGCAGCACAGCTCAACGCAACAGCATCGGTTCCCGGCACGTTCGTTTATTCGCCGGCCCTCGGCTCTGTTCTCGGCGCCGGTTCGCAAACCCTTTCGGTGACCTTTACGCCCACCGACTCCGTGGACTACTCCGCCACGACGCAAACCACTTCGTTGACGGTGAACAAAGATGCGGCATCAATTACCTGGTCTGGAACTTCGACCCCCATCACCTACGGCACGCCGTTGAGCGCCACGCAACTCAACGCCACAACCGTCATTCCGGGCACCTTAGTCTACGCACCGCCGCTTGGAACGGTGCTCGGTGCGGGGACGCAATCGCTCTCGGTGACATTCACACCCACGGACACGGCATCCTACGCATCCGTGACGAAGACTGAAACGCTGACTGTTAACAAGGCGATGCCAGTAATCACGTGGCTTGTGCCAGCGGCAATCACCCCTGAGACCGCGCTGAGCGCAACACAACTCGATGCGACGGCTTCGGTTCCGGGCATGTTCGTCTATACGCCATCGCTGGGAACGATGTTGAGCATTGGTACACAAACGCTCTCGGTGATCTTCACGGCAAATGACACAACAGACTACACCACGGCGACTCAGTCGGTGTCGCTGAACATCGGTCAGATTACGCCAACCATCACCTTCCTTCAGCCATCGGCGATCACCTACGGAAACAGCCTGAGCGGTGTGCTGATGGTAACGGCCAAAAATGGATCTGCGACCATTCCCGGCACCTTCACCTACACAGCAGCCAGGGCGGGAGGATCTGCGTTGCCTGTAACTTCGGCCACGGTTCTGGCCGCGGGAACATACACGCTAACAGCGATCTTCACTCCTACCGACACCACCACTTACAAGGTGGCGAGCGCGAGCGTGTCGTTGACGGCGAACCAGGCCGTGTCGGTAACCACGCTGTCCAGTTCTCAAGTCTCTGCCTTCACCTCCAACCCTGTGACTTTCACAGCAATAGTAACCTCTGCTGCAGGCACGCCGACCGGTAGCGTCACCTTCTTCGATGGCACCACGCCTTTGGGAACAGCGACGCTGGTTTCAGGATCGGCGGCATACACCTCCTCTTCACTGGATACGGGCACCCACTCCATCACCGCCGTTTACAACGGCAATGCAGACCTTGCCCCGTCTACCAGCGGATTGGTGTCCGAGGTTCTGCAAAACTTTACTCTCACCCTCAGTTTGCGAGGTGGTTCGGGCTCCGGCGGAACGGCAACGGCCGCACCCGGCGGGCAGGCCGTATATGACTTCGTCGTCGCTCCGGTGACGGGGACAGGCTTCCCCGGACCGGTGACGATGAGTGTGACCGGTGGGCTTCCTCCGGGAGCCACGGCCACCTTCACACCGGATGTGATACCTGCGAACGCCACATCCACACCTGTAACCATGACCGTGACGCTACCGGCCACAGCCGCAGCTCGCCCTATGGGACTCCCATTCCGCAGCGCTCCGCTAGCGGCGCTCGGTCTTCTTCTGCTTCCCTTCGCGGGCAGGCTGCGCAAGGCCTCACGCAAACTCGGACGCGGGGCCGGACTGGCGCTGGCGTTGCTCATCTCGATTGTGGGCATCGCTGCAATGACCGGGTGCGGCGGCAAGCCCAGCGGCTACTTTGGCCAGGCACCGCAGAGCTACACCATTACCGTGACGGCAACTTCGGGCAACCTGACTCATTCCACCACGGTAACCCTCAATGTTCAGTAACCGAGCAAGGAGAAAAACAATGCGCAGAATTTTGTCAATGGTCGTGCTCCTTGCCGGGGCAACTTACTCGGTGGCCCAAGCCGGGCCAGTCAACCACACGGGCGGTCTCATCGAGGCCGCCGTCACCTACACGCCAGCCTATGCCAAAGTCTCGAATACCAGTTGCAATTGCTTCTGGTTTCAGGGCGGAACCGTAGACGTGGCGATTCCGTTGCGTGGAAGCCTCAGCGTTGATTTCAACGTGACCGGAGAGCATACTACCGGCCTGTCTGGTATCAGCATGGACAAAGTCGATTATCTGATCGGGCCACGTTGGAGCTTTGATCTTTTCAAGAAGCGGGAGTCAAGGCATCGCTCCGAGTTGTTCGCGGAAGCGTTGGCAGGAGCGGTCCGGGGCTTCAACGGCATCTTCCCAGAAAGCGGGTCAAGCACCACGAGCGCAAGTTCCTATGCTGTTCAGTTAGGCGGCGGCTACGATCTGGCGCTGCGCTCGGGCGTTGGGTTGCGCCTGGCGGAAGCGGACTATGTACGCAGCGGCCTGCCTAACAACGGCTCTGACACGCAAAACGATCTGCGTCTTGCAACAGGCGTCTATTTCCGTTTCGGACGGCGGTAGGTGCTGCGAATACTACCCCGAAGGACAGCACTCCTTCTCGCTGTCGCCGCCCTTAACCTTCGGTACGCAGTGTTCTTGCCACGCAACTCAAGCAAAAATGAATCTGCCTTCTCTATTACGCAGCATCTCCGAAAACTCACGAAAAATGTGGATTTATTCGCCGTCTATTCGCCTATACTGGTTCCATGTTCCACGGCCCGATATCCGGCATCCATCCCTTTGTCATAGTCTGCAAAGGCTGCCAGCAGAATATCCCCGC
>Ga0302280_1001391_pt1 | contig 20014 bp, 18 predicted proteins | sample III_Fen_E1_1_FD_198771 | JGI IMG/M metagenome (GOLD analysis project Ga0302280, IMG submission 198771) | Peat permafrost microbial communities from Stordalen Mire near Abisko, Sweden - III_Fen_E1_1 | ecosystem: Environmental > Terrestrial > Soil > Wetlands > Permafrost | place: Sweden: Abisko... | reverse complement strand
ATATATGAGAAGCAAAAGACCAAGCAAATATTAGAATCCAAAATATTAGATGTAGGAGATATTAATCCTAATGAGTATATGACATTACAGAAGGATATAGCTGACCATAAGAGATTCTTATCATTTGGTGTTATTAGTATTCCTCAAGTGAGATATGAATTTACATCTCAAATGCTCAGTCAATATAACAACTATAAGTCTTGTAACGAAGTAGTATTGAAACAAGTTCCAGAGATAAAATTTGATAGAGCTATACTTGATAAATCTAGACATATATTATCTAAGAGAGAACATATAACGCATAATATATCTGCTATTATGAAGGAGATAGAATATAATAAATGTCAACTTGACAATACTCTTGAAGATACCATTGGACAATTAGAATCTGAGATCAAGGAATTAACTGTCAAATATACAGATGCACTACATCATAATGCACAGAAACAACAATATCTTACCCTTATGGGACATTATAATAAGTTGTCTGAATTATATACATCTAAATATTATATAGAGTTAATATTAACATGCTTATCCCAGACAGAATACACACTTATCAATGATACTGTAGATCTCTTCAATAGAACATTAGAAGAGGTAGTTTCAAGTCTATTCGATGAACCAATGACATTACGTATAGAACTTGTTAAAGTGAATAAACAGAATAAGTCTAAAGCTGCAATACATCTACAGATTACATATAAGGGTATGGAAATAACGAATATCAATCAATTGTCAGGGGGTGAATCTACAAGAATTAGTATAGCATTATTAATTGCATTTCAAGTTATTCATCCTACACCATTCATTCTAATAGATGAATCATTGTCCAATGTTAACCATCACCTTAGGGAACAGTGTTGTGAATCTATAAAGAAATATTGTCATGTTCCATGTCTCATGATTTTACATGAGACTTCATCTGAAGGTTTATTCGATGATATTATAGAATTAGCTTAATTTCCATAATGATCTATCTCTAATAATGTAAAATGGTAGTATTTCGTCCATTATTAGAGATAGATCATTATGGAAATTTGTACTCTGGATCAACTGGATGCCAAGGTCCTACAGGGCCCACTGGACCCACTGGCGATCAAGGTCCTCAGGGATGTAAGGGATCTAAAGGACCTACTGGTGATAAGGGACAACAAGGTGATCAAGGTCCACAGGGATCTAAAGGTTTGACTGGTGATAAGGGACAACAAGGTGATCAAGGTCCACAGGGATCTAAAGGTTTAACTGGTGATCAAGGCCCGCAGGGATCTAAAGGTTTAACTGGTGACAAAGGACAACAAGGTGATCAAGGATCTAAAGGTTTAACTGGTGATCAAGGCCCGCAGGGATCTAAAGGTTTAACTGGTGATCAAGGTTGTAAAGGTGATCAAGGCCCGCAGGGATCTAAAGGTTTAACTGGTGACAAAGGACCATTAGGCCCAAAAGGTCCTACAGGTGATAAGGGATCTTGTGGTGATCAAGGTTGTTGTGGCCCATGTGGTGATAAGGGACCTACAGGTGATCAAGGATCTAAAGGACCTACAGGTGATAAGGGATCTTGTGGTGATCAAGGTTGTTGTGGTCCATGTGGTCCATGTGGTCCATGTGGTGATAAGGGACCTACAGGTGATCAAGGATCTAAAGGACCTACAGGTGATAAGGGATCTAAAGGTCCTACAGGTGATAAGGGATCTAAAGGTCCTACAGGTGATAAGGGATCTTGTGGTGATCAAGGTAGTTGTGGTCCATGTGGTCCATGTGGTGATAAGGGACCTACAGGTGATCAAGGATCTAAAGGACCTACAGGTGATAAGGGATCTAAAGGTCCTACAGGTGATAAGGGATCTTGTGGTGATCAAGGTTGTTGTGGCCCATGTGGTGATAAGGGACCTACAGGATCTAAAGGTCCTACAGGTGATAAAGGATCTTGTGGTGATCAAGGTCAATGTGGTTCAAAGGGACCTTGTGGAGATAGAGGATCTTGTGGTCCTATAGGTGATAAAGGACCTTGTGGAGATAGAGGATCTAAAGGTGATAAAGGATGTACAGGCGATCAAGGACCTATTGGACCTATTGGACCAACTGGTAACGCAGGTCCAAATGGCATCGTGGCAGGAACTGGAATATGTGTCAATAAAACAGGAAAAGAAACAATTATATCATTATCGGGTTCATGTTGTGAATTGGTATTTATGAGGACTAAGGACACTGTATTATTAAATATTGGTGATAATAAGGGAGTTAAGATGATACATATTGGAGGTAAATGTGGAGGACATCATGGCAAACTAACTTCAGTAAGAAATACTCTTGTTCATAATGAAGCTTTGGTAGGAGGTAACTATTTTGTTAGTTCATTCATCAATGTAAGATATGATTGTGGTTATGGAATACATTGTAATATTGCAGATCCAAGCAGAATTGGTATTGGTCTTATATCAGATTCTCGTATTCAAAGTGTTATGATTCATGATTATAATTGTTCTGGCCTCATTCAAGGACATGTTATGGATTGTAAGGATGATGAAGGTAGAGATTGTCAATACTTATATTTAAAGCATAGTTCAGGAAGACTATGGTCAGACATATTAGAGAAAGATTTAGATACAGTTATATTGACAGTACAATTTGCATGAACATAGACAGAAATGAAGAAAGTCCTCATTGTATTAGATATTAATGGTATTGTATGTATTAAACATCCAAATAAAGGTATTAGAATAAGTCCATATTATTGTATTCAGCCTATAGATGGATACAAGAATTTCCTAGAAATTCTCTTAATATCCTATGATATTGCATGGTTCTCATCTACAACAGAGAAGAATGCATCTATGATATTAAGAGAATTAGATATTTATGATCTACCATCGAAATTTAAATGGTACTATGATATGACAGACAATTTAGGTACTGTTAAATCTCTGGATAAAGTTAAGATGAAATACCCAGGTTATGACAAGTATATAATAATAGATGACAGTCCTGAAAAGATAGAATGTAATAAAAATGACGAAAAATTGATATTCACGAATTATAATGATATGCTTCAATCCATATCTTTTCTGATCTAAATGAAGATCGCATTGTCTGGTATTGTTAAGAATGAAAGTCAGATCATCGAAAGATGCTTGAATAGCTGTAAGGATGTAATAGATTATGTTGCAATCACTGATACAGGTTCTAATGATAAAACACCTGAGATTATAGAGAAGTGGTGTTCTGAGAATAAAATACCGTGTAATGTCACAAGAAGTAAATGGGTTAACTTTTCACACAGTAGAACAGAAGCTCTTCGTAACTCAGAGAAAGCATTTCCTGACTCCGATTATCTACTTCTCATAGATGCAGATATGATCCTTGAGAATCATGGAATTAAGAAGGAAGAATTGACACATTCTGCATATCATGTTGAGCAATATAATCCATTTATCAGATATGACAATGTCAGATTAGTATCTACAAAGAACAAATGGTATTATGTTGGTGTAACACATGAATATATTACATGTGATGATATTAATCCAGATTTTGGTAAATTAAATACATTGAGAATTTTGGATATTGGTGATGGTGGTTCTAAATCTGATAAATTTACAAGAGATATTAAGCTTCTTAGTGATGAATTGAGAAAGAAGGATCTACAAAAGAATTTACGTGCAAGATATGTATTCTATCTATCACAATCATACTTCGACACAAAACAATATTCTAAAGCTCTTAGATTTTATAGACAGAGATCAGAGTTAGGAGAGTATGATATGGAAGTTTGGTATTCTATATATAGAATTGGACTGTGTCTTATGAATTTAAATCGATGGGAAGAAGCAGAAACAGCTTTCCTTCAAGCATATTCAATGAAACCATATCGTTGTGAACCTCTTGTAGAGATTGTTAATCATCATGTATTCAAGGAGAAACCTGACTACCACATGGCAGGATTATTCTTACCGAGATTACTCAAACTTAAAGCACAACCAAATCAAGATGGACTATTTAATGTTGCTCATTACAAGGAATACCATATTGACTATCTTGTTTCCATTTGTGCATATTATGTAGATGAGAAGGAACTAGGATTAAAATCCTGTCAAGATATCTTGAAATCTAATGCACCACAACATATTAAAACTGCCTCTGAAAGTAATATGGCATTTTACAAACCAAGATTCGATCTTGATTAAGAATTTACATGAATTTGTTAGATAGGAGACAAATTAAGTGTAAGAATGTAAGAAATTCATGTAAATTTAAGGAAAGAATATATAGATTTACATGAATTTAGAGATATAATGTAAGAAATTCATGTAAATAAGTATAAGAATATATAGATTTACATGAATTTAAGGAAAGAATGTAAGAAATTCATGTAAATTAAGTGTAAGAATGTAAGAAATTCATGTAAATTAAGTGTAAGAATGTAAGAAATTCATGTAAATTAAGTGTAAGAATGTAAAGATTTACATGAATTTGTTAGATAGGATAGACAAATTCATGTAAATAAGTATAAGAATGTAAGGAAATCATGTAAATTTAAGGGAAGAATGTAAGGAAATCATGTAAATTTAAGGGAAGAATGTAAGGAAATCATGTAAATTAAGTATAAGAATGTGAAGATTTACATGAATTTGTCTATACTATCTAACAAATTCATGTAAATTAAGTATAAGAATGTAAAGATTTACATGAATTTAAAGGAGTAATGTAAGATTTTTATGAGAAGAATGTAAGAATTTTATCTAAATTTAGATATAGAAAGGAATTATCTAACAAATCATGTTAGATAGGATGGATAAATTCATGTTAATTTAGATATATTATACTTGATTTATATTAATTTGTTATCTAGGATAGACAAATTAATATAAATCTTTACATTCTTCCCTTAAATTTACGTGAATCTGTTAGATAGTATAGACAAATTCATATAAATCTTTACATTCTTATACTTAATTTACATGAATTTCTTACATTCTTTCCTTGAATTCCTTACATTCTTATACTTAATTTACATGAATTTGTTAGATAGTATAGACAAATTCATGTAAATCTCTATATTCTTCCCTTAAATTTACATGAATTCCTTAGATTCTTATACTTAATTTACATGAATTCCTTACATTCTTTCCTTGAATTCCTTACATTCTTATACTTAATTTACATGAATTTGTCTATACTAACTAACAAATTCATGTAAATCTTTACATTCTTATAATTAATTTACATGAATTCCTTACATTCTTTCCTTGAATTCCTTACATTCTTATACTTAATTTACATGAATTCCTTACATTCTTTCCTTGAATTCCTTACATTCTTATACTTAATTTACATGAATTCCTTACATTCTTATACTTAATTTACATGAATTCTTTACATTCTTATACTTAATTTACATGAATTTGTTAGATAGTATAGATAAATTCATGTAAATCTTTACATTCTTATACTTAATTTACATGAATTTCTTACATTCTTCCCTTAAATTTACATGAATTCCTTACATTCTTATACTTAATTTACATGAATTCCTTACATTCTTATACTTAATTTACATGAATTCCTTACATTCTTATACTTAATTTACATGAATTCCTTACATTCTTATACTTAATTTACATGAATTTCTTACATTCTTATACTTAATTTACATGAATTTGTTAGATAGTATAGATAAATTCATGTAAATCTCTATATTCTTCCCTTAAATTTACATGAATTCCTTATATTCATATACTTAATTTAGATGAATTTGTTAGATAGGATAGACAAATTCATGTAAATCTCTATATTCTTCCATAGAATTTACATGAATTCCTTACATTATATCTCTTAAATTTGTCTATAATAATCTAACAAATTCATGTAAATTCTTATACTTAAAAAAGTGAAATATTAACAATGTTGTTCTATATAACATTGTTAATATTTTAGAGTTTGTTCATATGGTGAACAAAGTTTGACAAAAGTCTCGTTAGATCAGGAGGCAAGTTCTCTAAATTTAACTTAATTCCCTTAGATTTCATATCAATGAAATCTATTTTAACATCTGGATTTAGTGCAGAATAATATATGATAATAACATACATAAATTCCTTGTCATAAGATGAAGCTGCATTGAATGTCATTGATAAGAAATTCTTATCTAATTGCTGTTCGTCCATATAGTATAGATCGTTATACCAATTCATCTTACCTGTCTTCTGACTTTATTTTTAGTTTTAACTACTGGTTGTGTCGTTTCATTCAATATTAGAACTCTATTACGAACCCAATTTTCAATACTTGTTATATCTCTTGAAGCAGTACGTAAAGGTGCATATCGATCATCTACGGCATAGAAATATTCAGGTTTCATCTGTATAGGAGAATATATAAAGTCCACATATTTCATTGTAACAAACGAAGGATATGCTGCAACATAATTAATTACATCAGGATTGAATGATTGTTCACAAATTGGAACACTGTCAGTTCCTGATAACTGAACATGCACCACTTTAATATTTGGAATTTCCTCTAACTTCTCCCTCAGGAAGTCCCAATACTTTGCTAAAAAACCTTTACATGCTCCACATTTCTCAGATGTGATCAATACGAATACATTTGTCATCTATAATGTTTCCAACCAGTTCAGGACTGCTTTCTTATTGTATTCCGTTACTCCATCATATTTCAATCTACCATTCAATTTTGTAGAAGCAAATACATCAACACTTCCATTATCTTTAACTGCAATCAATTCAGGAAACCATGAAACATATTGTGCTAACATAGGATTGTCCTTTCCCCATTGATTTCTGTTTGATCTCGAAATGTCATAATGGACGACGTTATGACCCTTTGATTTAAGGATCTCTTCTAGACCTCCATCACCATTCCATTCATCTGACAGAAAGTGATGACATGCAGAACATGAATCTAATGTAATAAGATTAATAGTTACCATTCTTTACATTAGATTCATGTTATCTTTAGTGAAATTTTTTTACACAAATGCTTGAATATCACTCATATATTCACATCCAGTATCGATACTGTTTACATAACATTTAGACAATCTATTCAATGTATCAGAGGCAATATTGCCATGCTTGAGCTTGAATGACTCATCTAATTCTCTATAGTATGATAATTTCTTTTTTCTTGGAATGTTATATTGTACTTCTATATCATTGCTGTATGATTCAGGTGTAATATCTTGTTCATAGACTATTTTTGCTCCTGGTCTCTTTTTAAGATCTACTGGAGACCATATATCTATTAGGACATATCCTACAGGTTCTACTGTTGTTCTAGGTTGCATTGGTTCCATATTGTATCCCATAGGTTGTACTGTCGTTCTAGGTGGCATTTGTGGTTGTACTGTTGTTCTAGGTGGCATTTGTGGTTGTACTATCATTCTAGGTTGCATAGGAGGTGGTAATTCAACAGGTTGTACTGTCATTCTAGGTCCCATAGGTGGTAATTCAACAGGTTGTAAAACTGGATATGATGGTACTATATCACCTTCCTCATCATCAGAACTCATATCAGATCCAGATGAACTATCATATGAATATGCATCTTCATCATCAGAACCGAACTCTAAATCTGATCCATAATTGTCATTCTCAATACCAATCTTATCAGTGAAGAAGCCCATTTTATTCCATGCCATCTAAAATTATTACCTAAGATCAGATATAAATTATTGATAGGTACCAAATGATTAATGAACCATTATTATAAATGGAAGGGAATTATGTTTCATTCGCAGCACTCGCTGTAGCTGCTGGTAGTTATGGTTATACATACAGTCAAATACAGAATATCCAGAAGGAAATTACAAAGGTAGGTGATTCTGTAAAAAGTACCAATGAATCCATTAAAACCTATGATGAGAATGTAAGGGAATTAATGGATAAGAATACTAAAGACATAGAGCAGTTGAAAACATGGTCAGAAAACATGACAACAACATTCAATCAATTAGCACAACAAATGGAAGATATACAACAATTCCTAGCTATGGAAATAGGGTATGTGCAGAAATAATTAAAATATTAGAATTAGATGGTAAGATTCTAATATTTTAATTTAACATCATGAGCTCAATGCGATACTTATGAAGCATTGATTCATATATCACATTTGAGTATGCTTCATTAGTGAATGGGTTATGATTTATATTCGATGATAAATATTCTATCAAAGTCTCATATGGTATGTAATACAATATTCCTCTGTCGTTAATTTTAATATAATCTTCAAGAGTTATAATGCAATTAGAGCATGTATTAGTTGTAAATTCATCCATTATATCTCTAAAGTTCATATTCCTGTCAATCATATTCATTGAATAATATTCTATAATATTGTATAATGTATATAATTCATTACGATATATTTCCATTACATAATTTCTATCATTCTTGTCTGTTAATTTGTCAAGCTCAGGATATAAATACTCTAACTGGAATACATTCTTCCCTTGAATAAATAAATTCTTTACATGTTTTGTAGATCTTGATGTCCAAGTTGGAAGTAGAAAAACTAGGACATATGGATCTAATGTAATAGCATTGTAGTCTATTGTAATGGATAAATTATCAGATATGACTTCTGATAAATATTTCCTTAATTCTATCTCCATTTTGATATATTGCGTTATCTTGTATATAAGCATAAAAAACCTTTAACAATGTCCTATCTATTAAATTATACCGATTTCGATGCTAATAATCTCATTGTATCAGTTGATAAAGAACAACAAATGACAGATACCAAAACAGGAAAGCAACTAGCATATAGAACAGGCGAATTACAATATGTATTTGGAAAAACTAAAACCAAACTTGTCATGAAGGGACCAGAGTGTGATATTCCAGGAGGAGTTTATATTAACGATAACAAAGATGATCAACCACAACAACAAGTATATCAACAACCAACAATCAATGGAGGATATTCTACACCACAGATGTTTAATCCATCACAAATTGCACCAATGAAGAGCGCTTATGTTAAACGTAACCAGTTTTCATCTAGAATAGCATTAAGTTTTGGTTCTGACAAAGTAGTTAACGAGAAGCATAATGAACTTGGTGTTGTTGTATCTTCAGAGACACTTGGTGTTCAACATAAGAAGTTAGCTGAAACTATTGACTCTATCGATCAGGCATTAAAGCTCAAACTCTTTGACATTAGAAATATTATATATCTTCCAAATGCTGTTCAAGGGCAACAAATGGTTCATAAACCATTACTAACCTATCCAGTCGATGCTATCACTCAAATGGTTAATTTAGATGCTGATCCTTGTATTTGGACAAGATCCAAGAGAAAAGAGGAAGATTTAAATAGAATTTTCATGATGCCTGATAGAAGTTATGTTCCATATAAGAAATTACAATCATGTCATATCACAGGTATTCCTATCTTCGAATTTAAGTTATTCTTCAATCAACTGAATAGAACTTGTAAAGCAGAACTTGTAGGATTTATTATTAAAGAGATCAAGATTTCACAGGTTGCCAATGACATGATCAATATTGCCAATACATTTGCAGAACAAGATCCTGAAGCTATTACAAGAATGAATGAAGCATTGTCTAAGATTAATCAAGTTAAGACATCTGATTGTGAAGAAAGTTCTCAAGTCCAAGATCTTCCTGTAGACGTAGTACCTCCTACAGTTACAATTCCACAGACATATATTCCTCCACAAACACCACAACAAACACCACAACCTATGTATCATCATCAAATGCCTCATACATATATGCCACAACAACAAACACCAAGTCCATATTCATATCTTAGATAAAAACATAATATAATACATTAGAACCACAATTCTAATGTATTATATTGAAATAATTATGTCACATACTAGAGATAACAGAAATGAACAATACAGTAACTAGAATGTCTAATGCAGGTGTATTATATACAAGAAAGACTTTTGAGCATAACTTAGATTTAGAAGTAAGATGTAAGGTAATTGTTCATAATAGCACTTATTGTATTGTTATATTTGATGATAATACACTGTCTAAACTTAAAGATAGGATTCCATTACTTGAAGTTAGAAATGAGAATCATATCAGAGTTAAGTATTATGGCAATATTTTTGTAGGTATTGATTCTAAGATTATTGAGCATGTGAATCTTATTGGTAGAACTATATTTGGTATACCAACCTTAAGATTCGAGATCAATGAATCTAAATCTGGAACATCTTTGGTTGTTATATTAGAAGCATTTCTCATTGATGATATTCTATTGACACCTGTAGAAAAATTAGCAAGTAAGATTAATTCTCTATATTTAGATAATCAGGTTCTACATTATAAGAATGTTAAGAACAGTATTACTTGTAATGAAATGACAGATGTACCTGATGTTCCAGATGTACCCGAGTTATCTATTCCAACTTATCCAGTACCTCAAACTTATATGCCATCAGAGACACCAAGTAAGTAGAACATTTAAATCTACTAATACATAACGATATGTATTAGTAGATTTAAGACATTTAATCTTCGATACTTCTTCTCTTTTTCTTAGGTTGTTCTTGTTGTGAAGTAACAGTAGGTTCTTGTTGTTGTCCTCCTCCAATAAAACCTCCCATTAAATTTCCAATTAATCCACCTAGACCACCACCATTAATAAGTCCTGATCCTGCAGATGCAATATCCGATGGATTGCCTCCTAAAGCACCAAGAACAGAACCGCCAACATTAGGTTGTTCTGCACCAGTAGAAGTGAAGAATGATCCAACTGCATTACATATACTATCTTTCTTGTCTTGAGGCATTCCTTCCATAAATGTTTGTACAACAATGAATATAACAAGGTTAATAATAGAACCCATAATAAGTTGTGTCATAGGAGACCATGATGCAAATCCTTTACTTCTATCAACTTCACCTAATTGCATTAATATCCTGTCGTACTTGCTCATATTTCTTGATTGGAAGAATGCATAACCTCCTGACTTAAGTCCTAACCATTTAGTAACAACATACTCTGTACCTAACCAACCAAGTACCAACATTGTTTTATACCAATCTGCTGTAGATGATGTAGATATTCTGTCTAATAATTTAACATATGCAACATGTATTTCTTCAAGTGACATCTCATTGTTCTCTGCATAATTAATAACTCCTATATTAGGACATGCATTTGCTATCATGTTGAATCTATTATGAAAATCTATTCTCATCATTCTCTTCTGTTCCTCTGATATAATAGAGTAGTTTGGTACTTGATAATTCTTCATAGTATCATCCCATGATGGAATTTGTCTTTTAACTACCTTCTTCTTCTTGATAACTGGAGGAGGTGTCTTAGATATAGCTTCAAGTCTGATGGATTTTGGTGGAGTTCTAACTATAGGTGTTAATTCCTCAGGATTATATGGTTGTCCATTCACGATAACAGGCTCAATAGATACAGGTGATGTTGGATTTATAATTGGACTTTGCATTCTTGTTATAGGGGATAGCATTTGTGGAGATGATATCGTTGTACCTGGACTTGACATAATAGGTGTAAATGTCCTACCCTGGACTGTAGGTATAGGAGTCATTGGACTTAATGCAGGTCTTGTTATAGTGTAAGAATTACTTGTCCTTATGGTCTGTGGATTATCTACAGCTGGTCTTCTTAGACTGAAATTTGACATTTTTTTATTTCGTATTTAAGTAGGGTGAAAATTAAACATGTATGGTCTTGAAATATTAAGAAATGACGCTACAGATGTAGAAGAATATTATACTTTCCAGTCTTTAGATATAACTGCTAATGAGGTTAACTCTCCATGGAAACTTCCTCGCCTTATATTTAGAGACTTGAAGAATCAAGTAAGACAATGGGAAATATGCTTTGATGGTGAAAATCTTATCACTCATCATGGTGTATCTGGTGGAGTAATACAGGAAGTTAAGAGATCAGTCTCTGTCAATAACTCAGGTAGGAATATATATCAACAAGCATTAATAGAAGGTAAGAAGAGATATCAGGATAAAATACATGAGGGATATCATACAGAGGGAGTTGATACAATCTTCAAGAAACCTATGATGGCAGAACAGTTTGATAAACATATTGACAAGATTACAGGAGATTTTACCTTAACATATCAACTTAAGATAGATGGTGAAAGAGCATTGACATCTATATCATCAATGGGAATCACTCGATTATCTAGATCCAATAAGCCTATACCATTTCAAGATCATTTGGACAATGAATGTTATAATCTTCTTTCTCTATTACCATATGGAACAGTACTTGATGGAGAGTTATACAAGCATGGTATTCCATTCGAAGAAATATCATCTCGTTGTTCTGTAGGAAGAAAAGAACCTCATTACGATAGAGAGATCATAGAATATTGGATATTTGACATTATAACTCCTGAACCTATGGATTATATTAACAGATACAATCTCATGCTTGAAGCTTATTCCAAATGTAATCTAACAAAACTAGTTTTACTTCCCTTATATACATGTGAAGGTAATATGGAATCTATTGAACAACATCTAACATATGCTATGAGCTTAGGCTATGAAGGTATTATGATTAAGAATCCTAATTCTAAATATATTCATGGAAGAACATGTAATCTTCTCAAGGTTAAGAAGTTCATTGATGAGGAAGCTGTAATAGTAGATGTTGTGTCTGGATCAGGAACAGAGCAAGATTGTGCAATATTTGTTCTCTATGATAATGTAACTGGTCGTGATTTTCCTGTTAGACCTCAGGGAACCTTTGAACAAAGGAGATACTGGTATTCGAATCCTAATGTTGTTCTTGGTAGGTATTATACATACAAATATTTTGGACAAAGAACAGCAGGGCAATTGCCTAGATTCCCTATTGGAATGAGATTCAGAGATTCTATATAAATTATATAAATAAAAATAGTTGCAGATCGGAAAATGTCAGAACATTTAGAATCGATCTATCCACAATTGAATGAATGTTGTCCTAAGAGGGAAGAAGTCACCTACTGTGCTACAGGTGGAAGTGGGGGTAAATTCGCTTATTTCATCTTGTGGTGGGTAATCCTTGTAGTGATTATATGGTTTATTATATATAGTTTACAACCTTCGTGGGTTATGAAAGATAACAATGATTGTTCAGGAGATTCATGTAAGAAGAAATGTGAAGTAGATCAAGGCAAGGCAGTTCTAGTATCTGTCATTATTGCATTGATTATCATTCTTCTATTTTATTTTGCATCATCAAGATGTGGATGGTAATTATAAGTAATATGTAGTAATATGCATATTACTTATAATTCAATGAAATGTATAACTATGTTATATAACTATAATTTGACATAAATCTTAGTGTGATAGTGGGAAATAAATGGAACTAGTAGTATCAGGTACAAAGGTATTCTTAGAACAAAGCATTGTAGATAAATCCCCATTGTTAAGTAACCTTAATGGTCAAGTTATCAAGCTAAGCATTAAATCTTTCAATACATATTTGGACTTCGTCCAAAACAATAATATTACAGATGTGGAGGGTTTAGAAAGTGTTCTAAATTATATGGGTCATGATCATCCACGTAATTATGGATATAAGAATGAATATTATAAGGCTCTTCTTTTAGATTGGTGGTTGAATGAGATGATGCCACATCATGTTAGCTTTAAACCTTTTAAGGAGAAGTATGAGTTTGTAACACAGATGCTTGGTTCCGATGATTATTGTATTTCTGGTTCATCAGCACTTAGTTTATTGTGTGATTCTATTACTCCAAAGGACATCGATGTATTTCTATTAGAACATAATGCAGATGAAATTGTCGAACATGCCATTGAATATTGTAAGAAGAAATCTATTACATATTCTATTCATGCACATGTCATTAACGTGAAAAGTAAAGTGGGAAATATACAAATTGTCATGAAGAAACATAAGACTATGTACGACATAGTTAAGAACTTCGATGTTGATTGTTGTTGTACTCTTCTACATAAGAATGTTGCATATGTAAGTAGGAGAGGAGAATATGCAATTAATAACAAGATCAATCATTTCAACATTGATAACTACACTCCTGCATATTGTAATAGATTACTCAGATATAATGGAAGAGGTTTTAATGTCTTCCTTCCAGGCATAGATGTTAAAAGCATTAATGTACCAGAGTTGAATGAACTTATTAGAATCAAAGCATCACAGATGGAATTTATCGAAATTCCATGGTTAGATTCTAGCTCAGATCCACATATTCTTGGTAGATATTTAGATATTGTTCTTCCACGTCATGATTTATATGACCCTATGTCCAAATTATTAATCGTATATGCTTATGGAATTAAATGTCCAGAAGATATTATTACAAGAGATTTCTATTCATCAGAGGAAGAATTGTATTATGTTCCACAATGGAATAATGATGTATTCAAGTTCAAGTTTAAGTTCGAACATCCTAAAGTTGCATACAGTATGGCAGATATTATGTAATATACTATGTAATATAACATATAACACTCAACATGTTATATGTTATATTAACTATTTACTTCCAGAATGCGAAGAATAAAACAAGAATAATGATAATTATGAGCACGAAGAAGATCCAAGCAGCTGCACCATAACCATCATTACAATTGGCATTACTTTGCTTAACCTTAGGAACCATTGCATCTCTAAGTTGTTCATTAGGAATTCTAGATCTAGGATGTCTAGTTTTAATGCTATCGATAGGAATAAATGCAGAATTGGTGAGATGATAATATTCATTAGTACCTACCTTAAATCCAATAATACATGCTTGAGTAATCTCATTATTCTTTAATTCTTGTTTCTCTTCCTCAGAGAATCCAGGGAAAGATGTTACATTAGTGAATGGAATATTGATTACAACTTTATCTAAAGGCCTTGTTTCAGTTGATCTATCTAAGATATCATTGGTGAAAGAGAATTTAGATCCATTCCAATCTGCATATACAGATACATGAGTACACTTTGATTTAATACCTGGCTTTTGGATAGAGCCAATTCTCACTGCCAGACATGATTCAAACTCAGTACCATCCATATTTGTGCTAATATTCCAACCTCTGAACAATGCTCCAATAGTATATGGAAGTGGATTCAAGAGTGAACTGAATTGTATGTCCAAGATCTTAATAAGGTCAAGATAGACGTTATCTCCAGATGTAAGTGTTAGGAGTCTTTTCACTCTTGTTAATGTATCCATCAATTCTGGTTCTTTAGACACATCAGCAATACGCATATTAGCGTACTTCCTTAACAGTGTTGCATCTCTGGTAAATTCTTCATAGTCATAAGATGAATCCTTAACTGATCTCTTTACTTGTTTCAGTGGTGTTCTGTTAGATGGTGTGACAATTCTTCTTTGCATTTTTATCGTTTCCCTTTATTTTTTTATTGCTATTTTGTTCCAACTATGAATTAGGATGGTTGCTAAAATGGATTATTTGGGTTTGAATGGATTGAATGACATGATATCTAAGTTTGTTAACTCGAATGACCTAGAGTTAGAGATAAGATTCATGAAAGATAACGTGTCAGATATTGGTGTCATAGGATTCAACAAGATCAAGTCATTTATGCAACAGTACGATATGTCAATAGAAAGATCTACAGTTGTTAGCTTCATGAAGATTAGATCTGTCAGAGTGGGTGATAATGTACAATACATGATGAAAGAACGTATAGTCAATGTTGATTTGGAAAGTATTGGTATAAGAATATCATTGAGTTCAGAGACATCTATATCTGCTGATAAGGCATCAGTTCTTAATAACAATACAGAGATAACAACAAGAAATCGTGAAAGATATAGCATTAACTATAATGGTGTTAGGATTGATTTAACTAAGATATTAGGAACAGGAACATATGAACTAGAACTTGAATGTATAACTAAGGATAATGTTATATCCAGATTGAATAAGTGCTATGAAACAGTATTTACTATACTTAATGACTCTAGTATGATATATACTGCAATACAAGCATCCGATTTAATCGAGTTTGTCAATAGAAAGCTCTTGGATTTCAATGACATTAAGACAAGAAATCTATTTCCACAATCGAATGTTAGAAGTAAGATATCTTACTATCCATTCCCAAGACCAAGAAACCTGAAACATGAAGATCTGACATATAAAGGCATAGTAGGAGGAAAGGATTCATATTCATGCACATATAAGGCTGATGGTGAGCATAAGATTCTTGTATTTGGAACATATGGAACATGGTTAGTCCATCCTCCTAACTTCATCACATTGGTAGATAATTATAATTATGGATTGGAAGGTCTTATGCTTGAAGGAGAATTAATACCTATGAATAAGAGAAGAGATGGTAATACATCTAAGTTTCTCTTCTATGTATATGACTGTATTTCAACTCCAGATGATGGAACCAATATACAACAAGTAGATTTGGTCATTAGGATGGAATATGCACAAACATATGCTGATATATTCAGAGATGAGAATATTCTAGAGACCATGGATATAAGGACAAAGAACTACATGGCTCTAACACCCGATAACTTCTTTGACATTATCAAGGATGTTGTAGATAATGAGAATAATGCTCCGTATGACACTGATGGTATTATATTTGTTCCTAATACTGGTCCATATAACTCTCATTCTGGTTCCCTTAGATATTCAGACAGAGTTTTAACCAATTATCCTGATATTGTTAAGTGGAAACCTGCAGATAAACTTACAATAGATTTCCTTGTCAAAGATATTGGTAATAGATATGAATTGTATGTCAATGAAGGTAGAAATAACAATCTATTCTCTAAGAGACCAGAGATACCTAAAGGTGATTTACAAATACCTGATGGTAGTATAGTAGAATTAGGTTTTATTGGACCAGAACTCAGTCCTGTAATGCATAGAATACGTGATGATAAGATAATTCCAAACAGTAAGGAAGTTGCTGAAGTTACATATAAGGATATCATCAATCCTATCACAGCTGATATGATAGCAGGAAGATCTTTCAAACTTGTCAGAGCTTATCACAATAGGATTAAGAAGAATCTCTTCAACTATGTTGCAGATAAGGGTCATAAGGTATTACTTGACTTAGGTTCAGGTAGAGGAGGAGATATTGGAAAATGGAGACACTTTGACAAGATCTTTGCTGTAGAACCTAACGCAGATAATATAGTTGAGTTGAAGAAGAGATTATCTATCTATGGAATGAATGATAAGGTTGTTATTATTCAAGCAGGAGCTCAGGATACAGATACTATTAAGAATGAGATGAAGAAGCATGGTTATAGTGCAGTGTCTTGTATTGCTTCAATGTTATCATTGACATTCTTATGGGAAGGTGGTCATGTTAATCAAGGTCTATTAAATACACTGAATGAACTTCTTGTCAATGATGGACATTTCATATATCTTGTTATGGATTCAGATCATGTTACACAATTATTCAGACCAATATTTGGTAATACACAACTCTCAAAGGTAGATTTTGGTTCTGCTGTCATAGAATGGAGGGATAATAGTAAGGTTCATGTTCATGTTGATGATTCTATTGTAACAGAGCAAGATGAATGGTTAGTTAAATTGGATGACATATCTATGGGACTGAGAAATTTTACTGAAGAGAAGAGAGTACGCGCAGATAAAGAGTTGTTATTACCATTCAATGAAAAGATGTTCTCATCATTGTTTACATATGGAGCTTACCAAAAGAAGAAGACAAATGTAACTTACCCTAAGCCATATGAGAGCAGAATACCAAAACTTAATTATCAAGATATGACAGTAGAAGGTGACTGTGAATTATATTCTCTTAACTGTAATTGGTATGATGGAAGTCTTGTTGGTGTTACTACTATAGGAGATGGTTCATGCTTCTTCCATTCTATCCTCAAATGCATAAATCCTAGTTATTTTAGTATGTCATTACAGGAGAAATTGGATGCAATATATGGATTTAGAGATGATATTGCTACCGCATTGAATGATTATGATACAAATGGTATTCCATATTATTCTTATACAGCAGCATCACAATTCCAAAATGTTGCAGATATGTATAAGTTAGATAATTTATCCAAGTTGATATCCAATCCACACGAATATGTAGGTGATTTCATATATGGTATTATATCTGCATTATATGGATATGACATAGTAGTATTAGAATATAGAAATGAAACACTTGTAACACATTGTGATACATTAGAATTGAATTCTATGAATAATGTAATATTTATAGTTGCATATGATGGACATTTTGAAAGTATCATCGAATATAACGATCAAGTACAAGAAAGTCCTTATACCTTCGTGTTTAAACCTGATAGCGAGTTAGTTAAGAAATACATTCACCAGAAAAAATCCACTAAAGGCAGTAGAAAATAAATTAAAATATGGAAGACGGCATCTCATTTCTAGTTGAATTTCCTTCAGGATACTTTGTCCGTAAGATGTTTGACTCTTGTAAGGATCTATTTGTTAACATGACCATTGAATTCTCAAAGATAGGTATGAAGTGCTATTCATTCAGTACAAATGGATTTGAATATGTCGACATTACACTGAACAATATCCCAGGATACCAATTTAATGCAGGTGTTGGTGCTATAAATCAAGTTGCCAAATATGTTGTAAATATTAAGAAGTTGGTGTCTCATATTAAGTCAGTCACAAAGCAAATGAATCTTATATTCAAGAAGGAATCAGTATCATCTAAGCTTATAGTACAATATGGAAATAATGATGATTTATGTACATGGTTTGAATCCCTTATCGAGAATAATCAAGAGAATACAGTGTTTCCTGGAATCTCACGTCCTAGACCTAACTGTTTCGTAGATTATAAGGACTTTAAGAATAAGCTTACGAAGCCTTCTATTATTGGATGTAAAAATGTTAAGATTGACAGTTACGAAACACATATCATGATTCAAGCAATATCAGATAATGACCCAGAAGGCTTTGTTGCAACATTAGGTTCTACACCATTAATTTCATCCAATGTTTGTTCTGAAGCATCTCTTATGATTCCAGCTTCTATGCTAAAACATATTAGTAAGCAGGCTGATATGTGCAGATCAGGAGATAATATTTATATTTATGTTGAACCATCACATACAACAGAATCTGGTGCTTTGTATCCAACATTTGCAATGTTTCAAACAAGTGTTGGTACATATGGGACTATTAAGTTATATATTGCAACACATTCAAACTAATACCATTGATTAGGAAATAATACAATCAATGGTATTAGTTAAACAGATGTCCTATCTCTGAATTAATTATGCTTAATTTGTTAGATAGTGTGGATTCATGTAAATATTATACTTAATTTACATGAATTTAAGTATAAGAATGTAAGGAATTTACATGAATTTGTTAGATATAGGATAGACAAATTCATGTAAATTAAGTATAAGAATGTCAAGATTTACATGAATTCCTTAGATAGGATAGACAAATTCATGTAAATTAAGTATAAGAATTTAAGGAAAGAATGTTAAGATTTACATGAATTTAAGTATAAGAATGTAAATATTTACATGAATTTAAGTATAAGAATGTAAGAAATTCATGTAAATTAAGTATAAGAATGTAAGAAATTCATGTAAATTAAGTATAAGAATGTAAGAAATTCATGTAAATTAAGTATAAGAATGTAAATATTTACATGAATTTAAGTATAAGAATGTAAGAAATTCATGTAAATTAAGTATAAGAATGTAAATATTTACATGAATTTAAGTATAAGAATGTAAGGAATTCATGTAAATTAAGTATAAGAATGTAAATATTTACATGAATTTAAGTATAAGAATGTAAGAAATTCATGTAAATTAAGTATAAGAATGTAAGAATTTACATGAATTTATTAGTTAGGATAGACGAATTAATGTAAATTAAGTATAAGAATTTAAGAATTTACATGAATTTATTAGATACTATATACAAATTCATGTAAATTAAGTATAAGAATATAAGAATGTAAGGAATTCATGTAAATTCTA
>Ga0302280_1001387_pt1 | contig 20034 bp, 17 predicted proteins | sample III_Fen_E1_1_FD_198771 | JGI IMG/M metagenome (GOLD analysis project Ga0302280, IMG submission 198771) | Peat permafrost microbial communities from Stordalen Mire near Abisko, Sweden - III_Fen_E1_1 | ecosystem: Environmental > Terrestrial > Soil > Wetlands > Permafrost | place: Sweden: Abisko... | reverse complement strand
GGAAGTTGACTCTTTAAAGCGCTTTGTTGAAAAATTAAGAGAAAAATCAGAAATTTGTAATTTACTTAGTCCCAGCTAGGGCAGCAACAAATTAGACAAGTAAGGAACATAAAAAATAGTCACATAACTCCTGGCCAGCAATGCCTCTCTCAAAAAGGTGAGTGCCATTGAGGGGCAGTTGATTTAGTTAAAAGGTTTTGGAGATATGATCAGCTAACTGAACAAAAGAATAGGCAAAATGCAAAAGGAATTCGATATTCAAACCGTCATATATGCGCTGAGGGGACTAGAAGAGTACGTCAAAAAATAATTGCTCATTATGAATTCCAAAATTACACAAATAGAAAGTGCAATCAATTAGGTTAAGAGGAGACCCATAAGTGCCAGAAAACTATCTGAAAGCAAAATAACATCCAGTGTTAGCTATAAGAAGCTGGTGCCTGTCGACTGCATTAGCTGTTTCCAGAATCCGATCGGAGAACGTACGCCATAGGGCAAATTCTTGTCCAGAAAATACTGATGTTTGCTGCAATTTATTCATTGAGTGTGATGCGATTTAATTTAATGGATTGATTGATTGATTGGTGGCCTACTATTAATGGAGATTGCAATAATTGAATAATAACAAATCATAATAAGTATTTGGCCAGATCAGCAGCGATATCAGGATCCATTTCCTCCTAGTCATCCAAAGTATAAAAATACTTGACTGGCCTGACCTTAGATGCACTAATAAGAGAGTTACTACTATGTTTCTTCTTTCCAGAAGGTTCACTTTCCTTTTGCCTTATCTCAGAATTATTAGTGAGCCCAAATCCATTGTTATTCGTTGGCCATTGATTAGGATTTACTTGAGAGTACACGGCTTTTTGATTGTGACCCAAATTTCCTAAGTGTCTTTTGTGCTGTGAAGAGTCTGGTTTGATGGGCAAGCTTCTGGCAACAACGTCATCAGCTTCACTGACGCTCATACTGCTGGGATCTTTGTTACTACTACTCTTTTTACGCTTATGTGATTGAAAAGAATAATGCTCTTATTGGGGCTTAGTCTAATTAGTCTGGTAAGGGACTTCTTTCTCGTATTACTAAAACTCTTATTGATGAAGCTAATATGGCTTATGATTTTAGCTTTATATGACACCATTATTTAGTCCTTGATTTTTATTTTTTTCATAAAGACTGTTTAGAGAATTAGGCACACTTTTCTTTATTTCAACTTCAGGAATATAAAGATTCGATTATTATCTTTTACTCGGAGACTGGGTGATTTATTTTTGGATAGTTGCTTGTTTTGCAGGTTGTTATTCATTAGCAGGATTAATTACATTTTGGGCATATACTAAAGGTGATGTACTAGCATTGATTGGTCTATGTGCCTGCTAAATCATGTAAGGTGGAGGGGGAACTTGTGGCGCATAACTGTGCTGCACTGGAAAAAATTGTTGATATATTATAGGCTGCATTTGATAGGGAGTATAAGTAACAGGCCTCTGCCACACAGGACTAGAAAACTGTGGATTTTGAATCTGATAAACTGTGGTGGGATTTGTTGAAAAATGTATGTTTGTTGGGTATGGATGGGATCCATTTGTCTGCACTCTATTTTAAGTTGGCTTGTCGTTTTGTGGATTAAAATTGACACCACTAAGAGAATCCTCTACAAACTTATTAATGTTTTGTTCCTACGCATCCAAATTAATTATTGCTTCAAAACGAACTGGAATTTAACTACTATTTAATCTAAATCGCCAAAGTATTACCGTGAATAATTTAAAACTAAAACTTTAGCCTCTTAGAAATTTTTGCCATTAGGACCTTTTTTCTCATAAAAAAAATCCCTAAATCAGAAAAATGTACTTGAAAGAAGGAGAGGGTTCCGTGTCAGAATCTGTGTTTTCAGCAATCATATTAATCAAAGTCTCTACCATTTCTTCCTCTCCCTTGTCTTTGAAGTCCAAAAAGCCTTCATTAGTCGGATAGTTAATTGATAAATCAGAGTTGACCCATATCTTGAGTGTGCCATTGTCGTCAACGCAAATTTGACTCTCTTCAATTTGAAAATACTTAGAATGCTAAAAGATTTTTCTGTACCCCTCTAGTGATTCCATGAGAACATAAAGATTATCAGGAAAGGGTATGTCACTGATTTCGCTTAATCTAACTTTCATGTGTTCAATATAAATCCGAGCTGTATAGTTCATTGAACACATATTACGCTTGCTGGTTTAAACCATGAACTTGGTACTAACCACGTTAGGCTGCTTGTAGCGCCAGTTAAATGATTTTAAATAATATTCGTATTCTTCTTGATTGGGCCACAAGAATTCGTATTAATCAATTTTTTATCCGCTTTTTAAGTGTCTTAAAGTACGAAATATGCCGTACTACTCGATAGTTTATGAGTTGTCAGGGACGTATTACCACTCACTCGGAATAAAATTAGGGGTTTATATATGAATTGATGGCCTTCCTCCCATTTTACAATTTATTTATAGTTAGTAAGCAGTTATATTTAACAGCGCCGCCTTCATCAATAATAAGTGATCATCAGCATGAATCAAATCAAATCAATAAATCATAGTTGCGATTTAAATTTGAAAATTTATTGCAGATATTTATTTGATGGTTTTTAAGTTATAAATTAAATTTAAATTTACAATCATGAAATAAACAGGCTACAACTAAAGCGAGAAGGCTATCAATCATAAGATAACCACTTAACTACAACTTTTTGCTATGACCAAAGAGGCTTTGGTCAAAAGAGTACAACTCCTTACTCATTAATTAGCCATTTATTATCGAGCCAGCAAACTTCAAACCTAGAATAACAATAATCAGAGTACTGAGTAAATTAATAAGCAAATCATTGAAAAGGATATTATCATTGAAACAATGACCCGCAATCACAAAATGTTGCAATCTTAATATAATAAAATTTAAATTTAACGCCAAGAGTAGAAGAGTTTAATTGCCTAAAAAGATTGTTAGATTAATAAGTTAAGGCGTGAAATGGAAATATATAAAAAGAAAAACGAATAATACGAAAAATGTGGTGGAAGACCCAAAATAGATAGACTTTAATCATAAATTAAAAAGCAAAAACTGTAAATACAATCGCAAATATCAGACAACAAAAAGACTACCAAAATGTGGCAAGAACTCATCAATAAAGTAGCCATATTATAAAAATTAAATTTAGAAACAGAATAGAAACTAGCAGACGCCCTTACTACCAAAATTTCCATTTCTAAAACCACTCTCCAGTTAAATCAATAGGTGAATAAAGAAAATATAGGATAGGGGCTGTCATAAAACAAGTTCAAATTATAAATTTATTCGTTGAAATAGAAAATTAGATGTTTACGCTAAGACCTAAGACTTTCCTAAGAGTCCAAAGAACAACTGAGAAATAAAATGCAATAAAGAGAATGTTTTTACTCCAAAATGATAGCATCCAAAAAATGATTATAATAGTGCCTAAATATTTTAAATTTTTCCTCGGCTTAACTATTTTTATGATTTCAAACTAAATAAAAATCAGATATCTTGGAGTAAGTTCATTAAGTATGATGACATTTAATCGATTTTATTCAAAGATGTCTCTATTTCAGTACTGCACAGGCTATCACACAAAGTACAATAGCCTGGTCCAGAGTGGCAACGAACATTTGTATCTATTTTTATACTTATAGCATTACTACTCACTTTTTTACCATTAATATTCTATTGTTGAGATAAGGCTCCATTGTTCATCATTTCCTTGCCTTATTTTGATTTTTCTTAGACTTTGGGATACTTGCCTTACATTTTTTGTTGTAATCCCTTGTAGGATAGAAGTGCTTATTGAAAATGATTAAAACCATTTTAGTTAGTTTCAGTCTCAAGGAAAGAATGTGGCTCCTATTTGGAAATAAACATGAAAGTTTTTTTCCAAAATTACTTGCTAATGTCCTAATCTTCAATATCTGTCCTTTCTAAGACTTGCTTTAATGAGCTTAAATCTTATATTTTGTTATTTATAAACAATCGTCTCGCTAATTCTAAACAATAAAACACTGAGAAATTGCATCTTTTTATCATTTTTAATAAAGATTCCGCCAAATAATTGCACTAAGTAATAAATCGCTTATGTCCACTAATTTCTGGTCTGGCACTAACAGTTTCATTGATTTCAGTGCAAATAGATGAAATAGTTTCTATAAAATGGTCTTTTTCTTCTTGCTTATAACTAATGAACTCAAGTAGGTCATTATATGTAATTTCAGCGATTCCAGTGCAGTCTAGATTGAATGTTTGTATGTTAAGGTGCAATAAATCACTTTTGTTGAAGAAATACAGATATTTGAAAAGACCCCTTAAATAATTGACTATTTTATCAGTGTTGGAATTGAAATTCTTCTTTGCAAATTACACTAAGTCAGTTATTTTAAATAAATCATTCTTGCTTTTGTCATTCTCCAGTAAATAGGTTTAAAAAATGGCAACAAAATTTACAAACACCTCCAAATGTTACTTTGTATTGGTGATTAGGGTTGTTGCTTTTTAATTAAAAATATCCAATCCAATGTTCTTTTGATCAGTAAAGACATAAAATATTTTTGCTAGTGTTCGCATAAACAGCCATATTTTATTCCTCATTTCAATGGTCTCTATCATTTTCATATACAAATCTTCCTATTTTAAATCACTCAATTTTGAGCATATCTGAAGTTCAATTACCTTCCAAGTTTTATAATTTTCTTTAAAGACGATATTAGAGGTGAACCAAGGTTAAAGAAAAAGTCGCAGATCAATCATCCTTTGCCTCAAGGCCGTTGAGCTTAAACAATTTGAAAAGCTTTACATTTAATCAAGATAGAATTTTTTGTAATTGTAGGCAAAAGCACTCATTGAGATCACTTCATCCATACTCTTAATATTTTTTTAACCAATTGCTTCAAATCTGCTCTTGTTAAAAGCAATTCGCCAAAATTATTCAGCTTCTTCTGATTCAAATCCAAGTTCAACTAAGAAACTGATGAACTAATGGCGTGAATAAAAATATTGAGGTATTTATTTGCTTGATGCGGGGAAAAAGGTTGAAATTGAGCGATGCCTATAGTTTGCTTTTATTGCTTTTATAATTTCCTCTTCAGATTTAAAATTAGTGAGCTTTGCAAATTTTTTAAACATCAAGAAAATTTATTGGAATTACTTCTTTGTAATTATTTTATTACTTTTTTTGTGAAGGCCTCATAATGAGCTAGAGTGTTCAATGCATGATATTTATTTTTAGGATTAATTTGTTAGACATACACTCTTGGGTAACCTAGTCGCTTAGGTAAACTTTTTTTATTCTAAATTGAATTTAAATCGTGGGTTGGACTAAGTAAGCCTAAATGTACAAATTAATCTCGTGCTTTTTGGTTTCCACAACTAAATTGTCAGGGGGAGATCGACTCGAACGAGAGACAGTTAAATGAATAGGATTAATAACTCCCAGTTGCACATGATTATTACAAGCAGTTGAACTCTTCTCCTTCTTACCGCTTGTAAAGTGATACAGGCAGCAGTAATGTTTATTAGTATATTGCTCACTCATTTTTCAATTTAACTACTGAAAATATTATAAAAGTTATTATAGTTGTGCTCGAATTGATAGAAATAACAGGCCTGCGATGATAGGTTATTGGTGAATTTGAACTTAAGAAATCTATGCATTGAAGTTTAAATGCATGGAGATAACAGTTCATAGACAAAAGATCATCTTTTATGATGAGCAACAGACATAATCATCATTTATCGAAAAGAGTTATTTAACTCATTGGATTATCAATTGCTTATTATACATCCTATAACCTATTCTATAGTCATGCATAATTTAATATTTCCTTTTTGAATTTATAATTTATTTTGTGCAAGGTATGGAAAAGGATAAAGACCCAGAAAACTAATCCGAAGAAAATCAATATCTAAGGTACAAAGCCTTACTCCTATTTAAAACCAATGTTTCAGTCCCTTTACTTCCAATTCATATTATTTAAATCATTGCCGAAATAATTTCATATTTACAGGTTCTAAAATTTTCAGTGGATTATCAAACTGTTGCATGGGTGGGATATGAATTACCAATTTTTTCATATTTGGACCTCAGTTACTATGTAAATTTAACAACTTCAGAAGGCTATACAATAATATTAGTTATTAGCATAATATATATGGCACTTTTTTGTTTAGTTCAAGTCATAATCTATCTGTTAGGAGTATCTTACTCCACTTTGGCTGCTAATATTCGCAAGATAATTTTCATTGTCACAAAAAATGTGCTATTTTTGCCTTTTCTGAACATAATCTTAAAGTACAAATGATAATATGATAGACAATTTGGTTGTAGGTCGAGCAGTACATTTATAACTTGTTTTAAAAGTCCTGGCACGATACTGGTGGCATTATCAGCAGGATTATTCTTAATATTTTCAGTTTTTGTGGCTGTACAGAGTTTCTTAAATTTTTAGTTTCTAACAGCTAAGAAACAGTATGTGAGATTAAAAAAATCTTCTTATACTCCACTAGTATTTTTAGCATATGTAATTATAAATGAACTAAATTATTTATTTTTGACAAGCCCAGTCAACTTAGTGGTGGTTGATATTTCTACTATCGTCCTCATCGTCTTTGTATTGATTAAAGACGAACAACTCAATTAGTAAATTAAACTATTAGAAATTGCATTCATCGCAGTCAATCTTCTGGCCTTACTAATTTTGGACATTCAATTTTTGTCTGGCAAAACACTAGGCATCCTTTTGTTTGTGTTTTTAAGTGTGTTTATGTTTGTCGGCATCATACAATTAAAAACATGGTCTATTAAATTTGAGTTATAAAATATTAATAAATGGCCCACTTCTGACATTATGATTAGATACGCAAACAATTTAAGCTATTTTCTTGCCCGAAGTGACTAATATCTATTTTTGGTGTTTATTCACGGCTACATGTAAATTCATAGACAAAAATGCGATAGTTTAGAATGTCCAACGCGTCGCCCTTTATCTCAAAATGAAAAGAAACTGTTTGATACAGGCTAAATTAAGCCTGAACACGAATAATTGTTGAGAGTTAACAATATTATCAAGGTTATCTTTAATTCTGGTTATATGCTGACTCCAGTCAGTCCTGAGTTACAACTGGAAAATTCTATTTTTTTGTATGAAAATAAGGAAAAAGAGTTGGCTCTTCGCAATCTTCTGATGATTAAATATTAGAAACTATCCTTTGATAAGTACTATCGATACCATACCCTCAAGGAAAAGGTCAAAGGATAAATCAATCAATAACTCAATAAGAAATTTTTGGATTTAGTAAGTGAGATGGAAATAAAAAGATAAGAATAAGAAATCATTAAAAAATTCGAAAAGGCAGCCATGATCAATCTTTAATTTTGGAGCTGCCTCAACGAGGATCACCCAGATTTTCATAAAATGAATGAAATCGCCGCATCCAGAATTCAAATTCATCAATAAGTCAAGCGCAGCTATTAATTGATCTGTAGTATTGCTCATAGCGAAAAAATAACAGTCATCTTTGCAAATTATCTCGATGCCATACAAAATGATGAATAAATGTTCAATGATATCTATGCGAAGATCAAAAAATAATATGCCCTCGATTAGAGAATTATCTTATAAGATTGGAACAATACGAGCAACCAGATTATGATAGTTAGTATTGAGGAATCCTCTTATGGTAAGATAGTTGATTTGAACTCAAGCTGTGGCACTCTTTTTGGTTATTAAAAGTTTTAACTTGTAAACCAACCAATCAAATTAATCTTTATTGATGCTTTCAAGGAACTTATCAAGTAGTTCTTAAGCCCAAGCAATAATGAAAAAAATTACTATCTGACTCACAAAAGTGGATATCTATTGAAAGTCTCAGCAAAAGCGCAGTATTATAATTCCATGTCAACGGGTATGACAGCAATTGTTTCCATAAATCTGAACCTCACTCCATATTCTGGATTTTTCATTATTGACAGCAGCTAAAAGATAGTTGGCGTATCTGCGTCAATCCTTCCTTTAACAGGACTTGATTCCAAAGTGTTTGAAGGGGAAGTGTCTACTGATAATTTCTTTTAATTTGATATCAATGAAGCCATTGATAAAGCTGAATTAAAATAGTAATATTTTAGTCTTCTGTAGCTGATCAAACCAGATTTTATTGTTCAAGAAATAGAAAAAGAGTCAAGGAGATTTAAATTTTGCTGCATCCAAACTGAAACATTTAAGCTGTTAGAACTCAGCACTTTGCATCTTCATGATAAGCCCAAACCAAAAATAGACACTGCATAAAAACCAAAATTTTAATTCCAAATAGAAGCGACTATCAACGCATTTAAATACCTTGGAAAATATGGGAACGAAATGTCACATATTTCTCAATTCAATGAACTAAACTCTAAATAGTAGTAAAACAAATTGCATCAAAAGCCTGATTATGGTTTGGAAATATCGACACTAAGACTTTACTAAAATAAAATCCAAATAATAGAGTAGCAGGATGAAGATATTAATGAACTTGAGAAACAGCAGAGCCAAAGTAACGCATAAATTCAATTCATTCACAAAAAAGACGAGTAGGAAATATTTTAGAGCAAATAATCTTATTAGAAGTTCATTTAAAATTATAAAATGGGGTATTTCCTGTATATAATACTACTCTGTAATATTGTAGGCCTCATTGCTATATATATTACATATTTCGTCATATTTACGGCCCACAACAATAACATTCAAACAATGACCTCTCAAGTTGCTTACCAAAATCTTATTATTGGTTCAGTTACTAAGCAGCTCAGCCTCATGTCAAGCCTTGATCTCATTCCAATCAATAAATATCCGGACAATGCTTCACGATTTGTATCCATTTACACTGATAACATGAAATACTTATAGAGTATTCAACTCATGGGATGGCCTTCCTTTCCCATAGTGCTTGATTTGCAAAATATAAATCAAACATTTATGACAAACCAATTTCTTCTAACATTCATTAATTATGCTAATACTGTTATTGCAAATAGTTCCACTACATCATCTCTCTCTGCCTTATTCACGAACTAAAATGCTGTTGATCCCTATATCATTAACTATTTAACTGTGAACAGTGCTATCACTAAATAAGTGATGATATCTCAAGCTATTGTGTCTTTAAATGAGGTTGGCTCCACTATCTCTACTTATCAAACAAATTAGTCATTGATGATTAGCTTTGGTTTTGTATTTGTGCTTGCTTTTGTTGTGGCTATGATGCTTGTGTTTCATAGCATCAATAAAGAAAGAATCAGCATTTTTTAAATATTCTTAGACCTTTCGGATAATCAGATTCAGCAATACTCGTCTAAAACTGAAAAGTTTCTTTTTTCCCTCCACGTTGAAGAAAATGATGGGTAACTCGATATTTAGGATGAAATTGAAAATAGGAAAAAGATAAATAGTTCTTCTTTCGCAAAAAGGAAGAGATTCAAATCTATCAGTTTTAACAAAGAACTGTATATTAAACTGCCACTCATTTCTTTATTTTTCTTGGCTTACTTCATCCAATCCTTTGCTCAAAGTAACTCCAATTTATCTTTCCAGCTTAAATCGTACAATTATTTCTTCCTGATATCCAAAGCTGATTATTAATTTTTTACTGGATTAGCTGAGATTCAACAAAATCTTTTGATTAATAAATCAATTTCAACGAGTATCAGTAACTAATTTCGCGGATATTATCAATAATTCCTAACAGCTCACTATGATACTTTTGGGTAAGTCTAGAACTATCATAACTTCTTCATGAATATCTTTTTCGATGATATTTGTCATGGAGTCAATAGTTCTTATGGGTTATCCCAAATTATTGAATCTTGTTAGTTGCCCCTCCTTTATCCAAATGGAAGCTTTTTAGTTTTTACTGACACTCTCGTAAAGACTGAAGAGTTCGATAAGACAACCTTTAACTATTCTTACTTGGTAGCCTATTAAGTTCTTTCTAAGGTGCACAGAACAATAACATAAAACTTGATGACCGCGCAACAATAACTGACATCTATTGTGTCCTCAAATCTTGTGAATTGCTTGCTCATCTGGATAATAGTTTCAACAATAATAGCTTTTTGCTATGGACTACTAATTGTTAAAAAATTTATTGAGTAGATAAACTAAATAAAATATATTCTCACTATTCTTCCAATTTCTGTAGCCAGAGAATTACCCTTAGCCAAGAGATATCTCAATAAGATGATTAAATCATAATCCATTTGCTGATTATTCAATCAAGACATAGATTATTTATTAAATGGATAATAGACTAGATTTGATTATAATAAAAACCTCATTGAATAACTTCATATCCTCAAATTATTGTTTTGTGTATTTGCTAAATAATTTACAATACATTATCACTTTCCTACTCTTTTTCTCTTCAGTACTTTACATGCCATTTGAAATGACCTCATCTATTTTTGAGTTTAACATAACTTTGTTTTCTTTCCAACCCTTACTCTACTATTTTCTGGTGTTTTTAAATCCATTTATTGTATCAATCTCAAAGCTATCTTTTGGCTATCAAGCTGTTTCCATGTTTACGCCTCTAGAGAGGAAATATAGGATTTGTGGGTTGGCTTATATGCAGCAGCCACCCGTCTGGTCGAGGGCAATAATGATTCACACATTTCTTAATATATGGATTTTGGTCCTTCAATCTTTTCTTCAGCTTTATTGATGCAGTTTGCCTTACTGACCAGGTCAGACTTCCGATAAAGGCGCTGACGCAAGGTATTGCATTTTTTGCCATGCCTTTTGCTCTCATAAATTTACTAGCTGCTTTCTGACTCCTCACTAAGTTTAAATTGCAAAAATGTCTTAAAATTTCCCATAGTCTTGCTTGGATCGGTATTTTTTTAGATAATAGAGGTTTCTGATCCTTTAACAATCCAATTGATGTTTATGTTTGTACGGGCTTTTCTGATGCTAGTTTTTTTTATATTACCTTTTTCTCTCAATGGCTGTCTCAACTTCTAAAGTTAGATTCTTTTGAATATTCTTCTTTCTATCTTTTTTAAATGCTATCTAGCCAGCTGAACGATTTTTTGTTCCTATTAATCAGCTCTGGCCACCTTAATATTTTTGACATCTCGGCTAATTTGTATCTCCATCTTGATGCTAAAGGCAGTGAAGTCCTTACAAATTTATAATCTACCATCGTCATTGTCCGGTACTTTGACTTCGAATTGCTCATCTTCTGTCAGGGAGTTTGAGATCAGGCAGTAAAAATGAGGTATATGTTTTTGTAAATAGAAAGTACCCTTGGTGTAATTTTTGATGATAAGGGTTGCCACTAGTTGGTCAGTGGGGGTGAATACTTGTATGGAAACCTCATCCAGTTAATGACTGCTCAAAAAGATGCAGATGGTCTCAATTATTAGCGATTCTTCCATTTTTATGATTAGTATTAATTTCTACCAAAGCATATAGATACCCATACAATAAAGGATTGACAAAAGCATAAAATTTATTAATCATCTTCAATTTTTATTGCTAAGCAGCTGATATAAAACTGCTGCTTTTTGCCGATTTATCAGTTTTCTATTCGGATAGTACTTTTCCAGTGTTAACCTACGGGTGACAACGTTCTCCTAACTTCTCAGTCTCATGCTTCCTTCCATTATATCTGCGTTCGCCTATAATTTACTGAGTTAATGCTGCATTGATCGCCGAATTATATAAGATCTGTTTAAATTGTCATTCTTAAGAGGTTTGGGAGCTGACAACAGACGGCGCCTTGCATACCAGTCAGTGAGAGTACTGTCTTCGTATCCAAAGCGATATTCCTTAAAGCTACTCATAATTTGTCCACGAGAGGATGATTTTTTTTATTATTTAATTTCTGTTTCTTTTCTTTAGGGAGTTATTTTTTTACAAGGAATTTTCTCTAGTTTTCTATACCTGTCTGCCACCCTGACTGCAATTATAAAAAGCTATTTTTGTTTGGTCGCACTAATGTTATCAGAATCGTTGTCAGAGTCATTGAGAGAATCAATTTCTACTGGGGCGGTATTTTGACTGTAGGAAAGTGGATTTTAAATTTGTATTTCTTGCATATTATCCAGTTGAATATGGCAACCATTGTCAGTTCTTGTGCGCTGCCAGTGAAAATCATTCACCTATAGAGTCTTAGTAAACTCCAATGTACTCGAGACAATCTTGCTTTCTTTTTCCTCACTTTTTTCATATATATGCAAAATGGCATTCAATATGTCCTTGCCAAATTGTTGCCAATCCTAAACTTTCAGCTGTTTTTCTTTTCCCCTTTGATCTTCCTTAAACAAACCTAGTGAATTTTACAGGGTCACTGCATACACTTCCTCTTGCAATTGAAAGAATATTCTCGAAGTTTCAATTTTTTTGCTATCATTTTCCATGATGCAGTTGGCTTGGCAAAAATATTTCGATGTCTTTAGCTCCTTGATGAAGTGTTTTAGGGGAGATTTGGGAGCAAAATGATTATCAGGACCATAGGCGAAACAGCCTGGAAGTATAGAATGTCCATGCAGGTCCAAATACAAATCAACTTTTCCTTTCTCCTTACACTCTCTTACTAAATCCTTAAGAGCAGCTACTTATGGAAATATTTCCGCCCTACCTGTGAGAAATAGTCGGTTGAAATCAATACCCATTACTCCAGTTCTGTAGTTTCCCATGTAAACTCCCTCAGCATTAAGCATTGGAATCACCTTTAGCACTAATCCATTCTCAACAATCAATTATTGAAGATGTGGTGAACTTGTTAGCTCCTGCAGTAAACCGTCTAAAACCCAAGAGGCAGAAGTTTCACCAGGGTGTGTACGTGCATTTATGAGAACATAATGGGCATTGACTTTTTCTTATAACTCGTTAATAGTAATAAGGGGTACATCTAGACCCAAAATAGATTTACATAGAACAGAATATTAGCATGTGATATGAGAAAGAGCAGGCAGAGCCATTATTTAGAGCCGCTGCTGCAAGTAAGAATATGTATAGGGAACACAGGAAGCGATTTAATATTCAATATCTGGTTGAAGGTCTAGATCAAAACTAATGAAAAATTACTCCTGTTTTATGAAGACTTGCTTATTGGGCCTAAAATTTTCGCGCAGATAGCGCACGTTTTCTCCTATTGCTCTCCAGCTTTGCAGAGGCTAATTCTTTTTTTTTCCGTAGGGTTTCATTCCAATTTGAAAAAGGGAAAAATTCTTCTTGAAAGAGTGAATGAATAATCTATGCTTGCCATGAGAATGTGCCTTAACTGAAAAGAAAAACCATTGGCGGTGACCCTTCGTGTTTGTATCAGCAGCCACGTGCAGATGATACTCGTTAAAGTTCTAAATAGGGGGTTTTTTACCTTATAAACTAACTCCAGGTTTCCGCTCTAAAATTCACTATTAAACACGAGTTCATCTGTATCGTTTACAGTCGACTCTTTACGAGGTTGCAAATACTATTCAGCCTTTGTTGGTCTAAATCCTTTGTAAATAATCTTCCAGTTTGCTGTTAGAGAAGGAAGTGCTTCCCTAAATAATGGAATGGCATCTCCTCTATCTTTTGGTTCATTGGTTTTTATTGTTATGCGCGGTCGTTACAACTGCACTTTTTTGGTAGGAATACTGTGGCGAGGAGACTGACTATCCTTTGAGTTTTTTCTCTTTTCTTATGTAATCATTGAATTTTTGCGCTTCTTTTTTGGTCTTATTACTATTCGATGGGGGATAAGTAACTGATGATTATTAGAGTTTGGGTCTCGCTGATTGGTTTAAATTAGTTTGGGAGAATGTTTGACACTACAAACGTTAATTTGTGGATGCTAGGACTAAAATCCTTCCCAGTCTTAATTAAAAGGCTACATTTGGCTTTGCTATCAAAATATATAGTTATTGTTTCCATATAACAAACCTTTAGATAAAAATTTATTGTTTTTGCTATAACTTACTTTACTTTAACCAGTATATATTATCATTATTCAGCAGTTAATGGACCGATTCATCTGATGACTTGCTTGCTTTGCAGCAGATAACTGATGATTGGACGGTAAATTAATTAAATCCACACTGCGTCCCATCTTACTCAGAACACCCTTATATTCGGAAGTCAAACTTTTCTCTAAAGACATAAAGGAGCCGTTGCTTTAATGCACCTATAGATCATCATCACCTAATAACTTGTTTAAAGTCTTAACTGTGAAACACATGCGGGGATGACTAGATACGTCACTGACTTCTTTGCTATGGCTGTTATTCGCATGACTACGAATATATTATGATTTGCCTGTATACAGGCATTAAAACGCAAAATTTGACTTGGTTGGCAATTGCTCTTCTATAACAGAATTTTTTTTCTCAAAAGGAAGAGTACTTGAATTATGAGTGCCTCGAATTTGATCAACTGAGAAGTGAACGCTCAAAGGAACTTGTGGAATGTAGGTAGGTAATTCACTGTTATTGGCTGTGTGACTAAAAATCTTTTATTTTAAAATTTAATTGTTGGGTTTCACTTTAAAGAAAGGCTGCTCAACCACTGTTGGAAAGTTATTAATTGCCTGAGATGAATCTTTTTGACAGTAGGAAACTTGTCTGGAAATTGTCGTTTTTTTATCAGGTCTTCTTGTTTTCTTCATTAATTGACTTTTTTTATCAAGAGGAACTTCTTCTTTATAGCTGTTATGACTTATGTTTGCTCTTTTACTTTCATAAAAATTACTTTCCTTTGCAGCTTCCTGAGCATGACGGAAGTTATTATTTGACTCCTTATGCAGTTGCTGGGAAGTTTGAAGAGACATATTTTTAATCTTAAATTCAAGTTATTGTTTGTACTGATTTTGCAACAACTATGACTTACTTAGAGTAGGTGAAAGTTAATTTTTAGCATATTTTTGAAATTTTTTAGAATCAATTGAGGAAACTCTCTTAGATTAATTTTAATTATATTCATTGATCTATAATGTTTTTTTACTGGAGGACTCTCTCAAACTTGAATGACGTTGGCTTTCCTTTTGACTACTGACAGCATCACTGAAGTTTTGCTTTTTCATAAATATGTCTCCTGTGGATTATAGTTATGATTTACTATTTGATCTACTGTTATTTATTTGGAATTAATTTTCACTTTGAATCATTGATTATGATTTTTCTTTTCGTTTTAAAGCCGAGCTAAGATTAGAGGGAAGATTGATGCTATAATTGTAGGCATAGCTATTGATCAGTTTACGGGAGTTGGAGAAGGTCCAATGATGCAGTCTATATTAGATGAGAGATACATGTTGCGATCCATGTACGATCTAAATTGACGGTTAAAATGAAGAAATTCTGTATGATTATTGGACAGTCTTTAGCCTATTTCTAGTATCCTCTTTATCAAAGATATCTCACTTATTATCACAGAATTTCTCGATCTTTGAGCATGTTGTTCTTATTAAATCTCATTTAGTTTATAGTTATCATTAAACCATGCCCTAGCCTCTCCTTCGCTTGTGACAAAGCAATATGATAGTTCCACTGCAATTCGATTCATCTTTGCAAATAGAATTTCATATCCACTCAATAATGTGTGAATGGTATACAGAATTTCCGGCAAACTGAGGAATCCCTCAAGATTAGCAAGGCTACATACATAATTTTCGAAGCTCATAAGCTCTCCTTTACTAGAGTCGTTGTTAGAGCTTGCTAATTGCAAGATTTAAGTGATTGGTATACGTTCATAATCTTATAGCATATTTCTAAGCTGTTATCTATCTCTCATACTTTATTGTAGTTGAAATTTGACTCTGCAAATGTGAGTGTTGATGAGAGGATCTGCCCTCCAACGATAAAAATCTATCTGCTGTTGGAAAAATTCTCGACTGTTGTATGGAAATTATTGTTCTTTTGAGTTATTAAGGCCCATCGAAGAAAAATTATATTGAAAAGTAAGAATTGCGGGACAATAAAAAGGGAGCTGAAAAGAAGCATGAAATTAGAATCTATAAACCAAAAATCATCTGTTTGTTAAACAGTTATTAGAAAAAGAAAAAAATTAAAAAAAATGTTTAACATTCATTTACTCACCATTATAACTTAGAATAGATATTTTTATTATTCATGGATTCAGACGAGGAAAAAAATTATGAAGAAGTTGATTACTTTGCCAAAGAAAATCGTCTTGAGGCATCAGAATTAGGACCGACCATAAAAACTAATGCTAGCATACTCATTGGCATTTAAACTAGAGAGACGCGAGGTTCTGCCCTTAAAAAACATACAGAATATCTGATTGTGGGATAAGACAAAAATGGTAAGGTCAACGTGTGGAGAAGGTTCAATGAATTTCACGAGATGAGGATAGCAATGGTAAAAGCATGGCCTGGATGTTTAATTCCCAGTCTTCCAAGTAAAAACCCTTTGCTGAAGAACGAAGAAGAGATGAACCGTAAGCGGCAAATGTACTTGGATGGCTTTCTAAAAAAGATGACGCTTCGATCTTACCTCTATTACTCAGAATAATTTCAGGCCCTCCTAAGATCTGAGGAGAAAAACCTGAGCGACACATTCTAAAAATGGCCTGCGCCCACCCCATAGAATATTATCAACAGATACAAGGAAAACTTTTCGCAGCTAGCAGGGGTAGATTACAATTAAGATAGAGAGAAATATCCTCATCCACTATCACATTTATCTTTGAATTTTCCAGACGACTGGATAACAATCAAGAACGACTGTTGGCATACCGCAAGATAGCTAAAGATTTAGCCATACAAAGGGATCGGTATAATTTATATTACGGTACTTAGTCTTTGATTTAGCTGATTTTTTCAAGGCCGCTAAAAATTATGAGCTGACTTTGTTGGCCTAGTACACTTCAGCAGATCAAATGCTTTATGGAAACATTCAATTGGAAAAATTGGAAAAGCATGAAGGCGATGCGAAGGCACTAGTAGCTCGAAATCCTTACTGGTTGCTGTATGATCTTATCAAGAATGAAGAGCGAGATGGAAAGGCTTTTATTGACCTGTTACGCACCATTGAGTATTATGGAGACCGAGCACGTGAATACCAGTCTAAAATTTAGAACAATCTTAAGGGAATTACTGACTCTTCTGAAGGCAAGACCAGCATTAGAACCCTAACCATGAAAGGAACCAATGATTAGATTAAATATCAGTTAGAGGTTGAGACCGAAACTTTGAAGAAGGAGAAGGAATACACTCAAACTCTAAGAGATATTGTTACTGCCTTAGTTGCTTTCATTTAAATCGAGCAGTATCGACAGTCAAAGCGCCGGTTCTATGAAAATGTGCTGAATAGGCTTGTTCTGAGCTAAAACACCTATGTGGAGGGTCTGACTCAAATCTGGAACGAGTTGCTGCAGGGAATTCGCGAAATGACGACCATTTTCGATTAATGATAGGAACTCATCATATATTGAATGAAATAAACTTGTTGTTTGATAATCTTCATTTATAGAGACAATCATAAACTTTTAAGCAAATATTGACTCTAATTTGGCAATTAATATATTTGCATGAGTGAGTAAAGCAAAAGCAGGTACATCAAACAAATACGCCTAGCTGGACACAAAAACTACTTTCCCAACAAGTACTACTCCCCCTATGACTTCATGGACAAGCTAAATTAAGCTATCAAAGGTAGATATGATCTATCTGTTATTGAGGTTAGATACATCATCAGCAAGAGTAAGGCCGTTAAGGATATGGATGACCATCTCAGTCTTGGAAATTTTGACCCTTAACCGAACTTCAACAACATCTTCGACTTGCAGGATTAATTCATGAAAAATATTATACTTCAAGATGTAATCAAGCTGGTTCCACCCGGAGACTTCGATCCTAACAAATTTGACTAAGACAACTAAGCCGCAAAAAGGATGGAGGAAGACAAAAAAATTGAGGCTATTGACCTTGCTTTAAGACTGCTTACCACTTCAAAACTCAAATAGGAATTGAAGTAGACTCCTCAAAGCATACTCAGGTTCAAGCAGGAGCTCACCAACACTTTAAAGGAAAGCTAAGTTTAGATATTCATAAAGGCAGCTCTCACCAAACCTGTGGAGGATTTGTTGGAGAGTGAGAAGAACTCAGGCAACGGAGTGGTCATCGCTGGTCAGGGCAAGCAGTTCATAAAGGTTTTCCTTCATCCAGTGAAATCAGATAACTAAAGTATTGATCTTCTGGCTAGTTTATGTTCAATAAGCGACTGGTCTCTTTGCGCGATGCTACAGGGGTAAAAAAGGAAGGAGGAATCGGCTATCACCTACTGGAGCGTGGAAGAAGTCTCAAAACAAGCTGAACAAATCAACCTGTCAATTAAGGCGCAATGTTTCCTTTCTCTACATACCAACAAACGTGGCAACTAAGATAGCATTTAATTTTATGCCTTCTTCTTCAACCAGATTGTGCTCAAAGCCACCATCAGTTTGGCGCAGATTCGCAAAATTTAGCATCATTAAGCACTAGGAGAGGACTAGTTTTACCTCTACCTGTCCTACCCGCCTCGCTATTTCATTTCCATGCTGAAACCAGACATAGGGTGTGATGATGGCTTTATTCGCAATTGGGAAAGAGTTTAGAATTTTATGTTTTTACGCAATGACAACATCATGAAGGATTAGTTTTTCCGTCTGTTCCTATTCAACAACTCCATTTTTAGAGTCACTTTGAACGAAAAGAAGGGTTTTTTAAACTTTAAGCCAGCAAAAACAGTGTTCATGAAACTTGTCCAAGACTACAAGGGAACTATCGAATATCTGAGACTATAAAAGCCTATCTCATTTGCAAACAGAGCCACTAGACTTTTAACCATCTTTAAATATCCGGTTTTTAAAGACAAATTCAAGATTCCTTTTCCAAATTTTACGTAGGACAAAGTATGGAAGCTAAAATACTTGATTTTAGTGCTAATTCGGTTCAATTACATTGGTCCTGCCTCTGTTGAGAAGATATTGACTTACATTTAGGATTCAAAGGAGGATATCGATATTTATCTGTATATTTTATGGCAAAAGGTGGTGGAATTAGGAATGGCTGCTCCTGAAATTAAAGATCAAGAGTTTTTGCCTTAGTTCGAAAGAGAATACACTAAAATCAAACAGTTGAAAATTGATGATATTACTCGCAAAGTTAGTACCAATACAGATCAGATATCCTACGTGTTTAAAGCCTCTCTTACGCCTTCAGGGTATATGTACAACCCTCCCACCCCTTAAATGAAAGGTCGCCTCATGAAATAATACTCGGAACAATCTTAGCACTTTATGCGCGTTACTATCACCGATGACAACGATGGATCTCTCAAAAACCAGAAATATATCACTAAGGGAGCATTAAAATCAATGATGACTAGTATTACAATTCTCAGCCGAGAATACATACCTCTTGGTTGGTCGCCATCTCAGCTAAGGTCCTACTCACTTTGGTATATGCATGAGTACAACAATAAAACGGAAAGACTGAGAAGAGAACAAGTGCTGAGTTTTTTAGGTGATTTCAGTAAAATTGACAATCCTGCTAAGAAAGCTGCACGTATTGGACAGGCATTCTCGGCTTCATGGACTTACCTCTGTAAATCAGGATAAATCAAGGAAAAGATTATTCCTGATGACAATTCCTGCAAAGGTTACATGTACACAGACGGGATAGGTAAAATAAGCGAAGATTTGCTCGAGAGAATCAGTCTAAAGTTGCAAATTCGTGATCTTGCTGTTATTCAAGTGCGGTATAAGGGTGCTAAAGGTATTTTGGTTCAGGACAAGTCATTAGGATCGAGTGAGATACATCTGCGACCAAGCATGATCAAATACGGCTGCAATCACGACTCCGCAGTCCGATACCTCGATATCTTAGATTGGAACAAGTACAAAGTAGGTTTTCTAAACAGACAGACTATAATTCTCTTGAAATCACTTGGGATTTCAGACAAAACATTCTAAAAATTGCAAGACCTTCACATTGAACGCATCAGTAACATGTCTTTCAAGGACTGTA
>Ga0302280_1001386_pt1 | contig 20046 bp, 19 predicted proteins | sample III_Fen_E1_1_FD_198771 | JGI IMG/M metagenome (GOLD analysis project Ga0302280, IMG submission 198771) | Peat permafrost microbial communities from Stordalen Mire near Abisko, Sweden - III_Fen_E1_1 | ecosystem: Environmental > Terrestrial > Soil > Wetlands > Permafrost | place: Sweden: Abisko... | reverse complement strand
TGTTCTTTTGGGTTGCAAGACTAGTCATGATGTCTTTGGAATTGAATGATTGTTTGCCATTTGATAATATATATTTGCATGGAATTGTCAGAGATCACAAAGGAAGAAAAATGTCAAAAAGTTTGGGTAATGTTATAGATCCACTTGATATTATAAATGGAATTTCTCTGGATAAAATGCAAGAGAAGCTAAAAACTTCCAATTTGCCAGATAAAGAAATTAAAGAAGCATTGGAAGATCAAAGAAAGACTTTTCCAAATGGTATTTTAGAATCAGGAACAGATGCATTGAGATTTGCATTATGTGATTATACAATGCAAATAAGAGATATCAAATTAGATATGTCAAAAATAAAGTGTTATAGATTGTGGTGCAATAAAATATGGAACACAGTAAAATTTGCTTTGGGTGTATTTGGAAAGAATTTTCAACCTGGAATTATTAGTGCCAATAATAGTATCATAAATAAATGGATATTGACAAAATTATATAATACAATTGATCTTGTAAATAAAGGATTTCGTGAATATAATTTGTCATTATGTACGCAATCATTGTATTCTTTTTGGTTATATGATTTATGTGATGTTTATATTGAATGTATTAAACCATCAATAAATAAAATCACATGTGATGATGAAGATTCTAATGATAATAATGATACATTACAAACATTATATTTGTGCATTGAAACATGCTTGAGATTGTTACATCCATTTATGCCATTTTTAACTGAAGAGTTGTATCACGAAATGCCCCATAGAGTATTTGCTCCAGAATCAATAATGATTGCAAGATATCCAACGAGTAATAATTATTTAAAATATAATGATAGTAAAATGATAAATGATTTTGAACAAATAAAAAAATTATGTGATTTGATTAGAAGTGTTAAGCATGATGTTTTGGGAAAGGTAAATTTAAAATATACTGATACCAATTTATATATTAAATTTAAAAACTTGGAAATATTAAATATATATACAAAATATAGATATTATGTTGGAATTATGACATGGTCTTATCATGTACAAATTGTTGATAATTTTCCAAGCAAATTAAGATATTCCAATAATACTTGTGATTTGTGTGAGATTGGTGTTTGATTATTTTATAGAAAAATTAAAATTTTAATTATTTAATGGACATATTACATTTTGATCAAAAGTATCATAAATATATGTGTTCAATGATTGCTTTCAAAGATTTCGAATGATCCCAATTCACTTGAAACAACATGAACACCCAATCCATACTCAGAAAATTCACACCAATTATCATTGTATATTACAAATCTACCACCAGCATACATACTCAATAAATACACACATTCTATTTTTTTATTAGTCATATCAAGTCCTTTTTCGACATACATATTATTCACATCTACTTTGAATCCATTTATAATATATTTTGTATTGTCTAACTCTTTTATTTTTATTTTGTCATCATTTATCATTACATTGTATTTTATCAAAGAATCTATTTGTTCATAAGCATCACAAGGTAATATAAAAAGTGATTCTGTGTTAATATTATGTTTTAGTTTATATATTATTGTAAATTGATATTCTATCATCAAATAATTTACATTTGATAATAAATTTGTGAAATCACTTAAAATACTCTTTATATTGACAATAAATGCAAAATTATGCTCAATTTATTCCAACACCAAAATTAAATTATAAACAAATAAATGAAGAACTAAAATGTCATATTGGAAAAAATATCCAAGATGCAACAAAAGATATCAAAGTTATTGCTGCAAAATATAATTTGCATATGCATATGATGACAGCAAATGACACTGAATATTTTGTAGATCCAACAATCTATAAATATTATTTGTGTATTTATTTGGATAATAACAACATAATCACAAATTTGAAGGCTGGATTTTAAGTTATTACTTCATAACTTTCAATATTATCCAAATCAATACATATATTCTTTTTATTATATTGCATAATGACATGGGAAAAAGTGGATCCTCTGGATAATATATTATTATAATTACCAATAAACAAACAATGATTTCTAATTGCAGTTAACAAGTCAATTAATGCATTGATTTCTCTTCCAATCAAACCCAAGTGAATATTTGACAATTCTTCTTTTAAATTTTGTGGAATACAATGATATTGTTTATTAATAAAAAATTCTGATATTTTATTTGTATCATTACATAAAACCAAAATATTCCCATAAAAATATTTATTTATCAAACATTTATATTTTTCATGTAATTTATTTTTGAATGATTCTTGATCTAAATTATTTATTTTAGACCAATGATTTATTGCATCATCTTCTATTCTCAAATGAATGCAACAGTCAATATCACTTTGGATATAAGTATTTGATATCTTATCAATGATATTCATTACTTTTGGATTAAAAGATATACATGTTAATAATTTATTGAATAATTCTGTGTTATGGTGATTTGTGTCCAAGTTAGCAAATTTTTTGTTCATAAAAATATTTTTAATATAATTTTCGTCAAAATTCGCATCAATATCATTCTCATCATATGTTTCATTTAATATATGTCCACCAACAATATATTTTATATAAATATATTTTTTGACATTTGGTAAAGGATCTACACTAAGAGATAACTTAATATCATTGATTTTAAAATTATTTGTTATATCTATTACTTTTAATGATTTTAATCCATATTTCACAGAAAGTATTTTTGTAAAAGCATTTATTCTATCAACAAATATTATTTCTTTTTCTAATATATCGCTCATTTTTCTTGCCATCTCATCATAATCAAATATATTAGATGCATTACATAGTTTTCCTTTTTGTATACAATATAAAAAACTATCTATGACAAATATAAATTTATTTTGATTGAAACCATTTATTACTTCATTTATTAATCTTCTTAATTGGTTACACAATCCACTTTGAGTTATATAACAAATATCAAAATTTGGAATATCATCTATATCATTTCTATCATTGATAGCAACTGGATAATAAAAAGAATTATTCATAAATAAAATATATATTTAATTTTTTAAATATAATTTGTTTGAAATTATATAATCATAAATTTGTTTATTTATCAAATCAGTATATTTACCATCTTTTATTGCTTGTCTAACCAAAGTAGAAGAACAATTATCATCAACCATATCCATATACATATGTGGCTCTTTTAAATACCATGCATCTTTAATTGCTTCATAACCATGTCTTGCTATAACAACAAATGGTAACATTTTATTTATTACCACATCTTTCTCATAATTAGATGTCCATTCTTCTATCTTATTTGCACCATCTAAGCCCAATGCAAAATAATAAGTTGTATTCATAATGTCATGTTCCTTCAAAAAACTTTTCATTATATCATAAGATTGTCCAGTTAATTTATTTTTAATTTCATAATCACATAATTTAATATTATCATTATTATTCTCTTTTATTGCCAAATTTATCATATTTGCTCTGTGATTTGGTGATTCCATTTTTTTACCATAATAAGATTTATAACAAGGCATAATCCACACTTCATTTACACAATTCAATAATGCATTTGCTACTCTCATGTGAGACTTTGTGAATGGATCATACGCTCCTCCATATAATGCTATTTTTTTCATATATATTATTACTATTATTCACTTTAAATATTCTTTACAAATGATATTTCATCTTTTTTAAAATCCAAATTCATCTTTCATCTTTTTATTAACATCCAATAATTCTCCAATATCCTGAAATTTACCCAAAAATTCCAAATCATTATCTAATTGTTTTTTCCACAAATCTCTGTCAATATTATTAACATCATACTTTATATCTAGTTCTTTTAAATTAAGATTTTTAGGTAAATACCCAATTGGAGAATCAACAATATTATTTTTATTATCAAGTCCATGAAATGGCAGCTGATCTTTAGATGCAAGTCCATGAAATGGCAGCTGATCTTTAGATGCAAGTCCATGAAATGGCAGCTGATCTTTAGATGCAAGTCCATGAAATGGCAGCTGATCTTTAGATGCAAGTCTATCAAATATAAATTCCAATACTCTCATATTTTCACTAAACCCCGGCCAAACATACTCTCTATCTTTTTTGTTAAACCAATTAACTCCAAATATCTTGGGTAGTTCCAAATTCTTATTCTGAAAAGATAACCAATAATTAAAATAATCAGACATACTATATCCACAAAAAGGCAACATTGCAAATGGATCATATCTAATATTTCCAATATTATCTGTTATTGCAGAAGTGTTTTCAGATGATAAAGTTGCACCAATATATACTCCATCAGTCCAAGATTTCGCTTCTCTAACTAGAGGTATGGTATTTTCTCTTCTTCCACCAAATATAATTGCTGAAATTGGAACACCAAAAATATTCTCATCAAGTATCTTACAATTAGAAAGAGAAGAAGTAAATCTAGAATTTGGATGAGCTGCTTTTTTTGGATTATCAATTAAATTATTTTGCCAATCATATATTTCATGATTATCACAATTATATAGTTTATCCCAATATATATCATTTGTTGTTTTATTATATCCAACATTTGTAAAAATAGTATTGGATGATATAATGTCTATTGCATTTGGATTAGTATTAATATTTGTTCCTGGAGCAACTCCAAAAAAACCATTCTCTGGATTTATTGCATATAATTTATTATCTTTAATATATATCCATGCAATGTCATCACCAACTGTACTAATTTTCCATTCAGAATATATACCAGTTGGTTTTATCATTGCCAAATTAGTCTTGCCACAAGATGAAGGAAATGCTGCTAAAAAATACTTTTTAACACCTTGTGGATTTGTAATGCCCATAATCAACATATGTTCTGCTAAACCTATCTTATTCTTATAAAAATCATAAGATGATAATCTCAAAGCAATTGACTTTTTGCCCAATAAAGAATTCCCTCCATAACCTGAACCAAATGATACAATCATGTTTTTTTCAATAAAATGTGTTATATACTTTTCTTTATCTGAAACCCATTTATCCTCACATGTCACACCATGATTCCCAACACTGTGAACACACTTAATAAAATCACTTGATTCATATATTTTTGATTTAATTTTTGTCATAATATTCATACTTATCACAACATATGGACTATCTGTGATTTGTATTGCTATTTTGCCAAACTCATCCGTGCCCATTTGAAAAGGAATCACATACATAATCCTACCCTTCATAACATCCTTAAATTTATCCTTCAAAAAAGGATACATTATATTGCTATTTTTCCAATTGTTAGTTGGACCAACTGTTTCTATCTTTTCTGTACATATAAATGTTGCACTTTCTGTTCTAGCAACATCATTTATATCGGTATTAACACAATATGAATTTGGTCTTGATAATTTTTTCATAAAATTATTATTCACCAATTTATCTTTTAGAGTTTGCATTTCTGAATCACTTCCATCACAATAATGAATTTTGTCGGGATTACATATTTTTGACCATTTATTAATGAAATTTTGAACTTGTATTGATATATTCATTTATATCTAATCATAATATTATTTTAAATGTTGTCAAAAAATGAAAATGTAAGTATTTGATGGTGATTATAACAATAAACTTTCTTTATAAAAAATAAATTTGTCTCCATAAAATATAAATGATATATATCATAATAATATTTGCAATCATCATAATTGTTTTTTTATTTTTGAAAAGACAAGAGAACTTTGATGAATATTCAATATCAAAATCATTGGATGTAGTAAATGACATGAAACAATTGTCATTTGTTGGTAGATTCAATAGTAAATATTTAATTGGAGTAACAAATGCGAGTCCCGCAAAATGTAGTTATTTATGTAATCACATCCATGTGTGCAAAGGAATGTCTCATTCAAATCGTACTTATGTGAGTGACAAACAATTAACTCAAGGAGAAGAAGGACAATGTTGGTTATATGATGCTGCTCATTTGGGTGATATGATTCCAGATAAAGATTATTTAAGTTGGAGATTATTGGGAGATAAAATTTATGTATAAAAATAAATTTGTTGATATAATTTATAAAATGATTTATATCATAATAATTTTTGTAATCTTAATAATAATTTGTGTATATATGAATTATCCAAATTTTGAACATATGGATGATTATCAGTATTCCAATGCTATTGATGCTCAAAATGACATGAGACAAGTTTCTGTTTTGGGAAGATTCAATGATAAATATTTGGTTGGAGAAACAAAAGCATATTTGGGAGATTGCAGAGATACATGTATTTATTCCAATATTTGCACAGGAGTATCTCACAATGATAAAACAAATGATTGTAAATTATATAAGAACACTTTTTTAAAAGATATGGTTAGTGATCAAAATTATACAAGTTGGAGATATATTAATGAACCACAATACTTTTAAATATATTTGATAAAAAAAGATCACACAGTATATTTATCACTATATCATATAATTTATCATATAATATACAACATGATAAATCTGTGTGATTTTTTTTAGAAACAAATTTTCTCATATATTGACTATAACAATATATAAAATGTATCATATATTTATAAATTTAATTTTTATAGATATCCATTTCCAACATATCCAAATATATCATACAATATATATTTTGGTATTTTAAGAATCTTCTGGTCTTTTGTAAATTTATTATTGCACAACATAAATATTTTTATTTTATTTTGAATATGATCTGGCAATAAATAATGAATATCTGGTATCCAATTTTTTTTCATCATATTATCTATATTTTTTGTTATGTAATTTGCTATAATATTTACATTTCGAGTGAATATATCATTGTGAAAATCATCATCATTTAAATTATTAATGAAAGATTCACATGTATTACAATTATCATACACATATGCTTGATAAGTGAAAAAAGATAAGCCAAAATGATGACATAAATCATCTAATTTTAATTGATTGAATAATTTTGACGAATAATAGAATCCAATATAAAATCTTTTTATTTCACCATATTCAAAATAAATATCAAATATGAAATGATTGGTATTAATTATAATTTTATAAATATCAAAATCGTATGCAAATATATCATTATAATGACATTCAACTTGTATATTTTCATTTATCGTTATTGTGAAATAATGTTTTATAACTCGAAACATCTTCATAATATCATTTAATTCTTTCGAAAAATTATTAGTGAGAATATTTGTGAATTTTTCGTGTAATTTATGACATTCAGAATACATTTCATGATATTTACCAGTTTGCCACTTTTTATAAAAGTTGATTTGTTTCATTATTATAGATTCATATATTGTAAATTGAATTATTCTTGTACAATAATGTTCAATTTTTTGTAAAAAATAATCATCTATAGAGCAACATAACATATGGATATCTAAAATTGAAATAAACATTTGGATCTATTAATTCTTGTTCTCTTCTATACAACCAATAATTCCAGTACAAAAAGTATGATCTTCTTGATGCATCTACAGTATTCATATCATCACCATTTTCATAAAATACTATATGTCTTTGTGCTTCTAATTCACCCAATGGTGAATTTGTTATCCCATATCCCATTTCTTGCAAATCATCAATCAGTGTATATATTTTGTTATATTCTGAAGTTGGTAAGATTATTGCAGATATCTTTTTATCCACTGTATGTTTTATTCCATGATTATTGAATAAATCATTCAAGTCACTTAATAGTTTATTTGTCAATAATATTGTTTTATTGGAAGTATCACTATACAATAAATCTTGTGTCATAAAATGTTCTTTAAAGTTCATAAAATATAAACAAATAAGTATCAAAATAATTAATGAGATTATAATTATCATATTTATAAAATGATAATAGATAATATTTTAATATAAATTAAATATTTTTGATGCTAAAAATTAAACCACCAATAACAATACCACAAAACATTGCAACACTTCCAAATATCCAAGAATTCTGTTTATATTGTTCAAGTTTCTTCTCTAATTTATCTATTTTCTTGATTTCACTACCCAATTTATTAATTGTATCATTACATTTACTATTCAAATCTGTAATGGTATTTTCTATTTTATTTTTTTCAGATGTAATCATATTATCACATTTTTGTTCAAATGCTGCAAAATACATTTTATTAATTGTATGATATTTTTCTTCATTTACTATTTTATCCAATAAATCATGCGCGTGTTTATCTAGTTCACCTGTCACTGATTTTTTATGTGTATCCAATATACTTGTCATTTCATGTGATTGACTCAAAAATTGTGGCATTTGTTGTTTCATTTCATATGCAACTGCATTTCTTGTCAAAGTATCAACAGTCAATTTATAATTATTAATCTCATTTGTTACTTTTGTGTGAACTGTATTTTCTATATCCAATCTATTTCTCCAAGATGTCAAATATTCTCTATCCTCAACTGCTTGTCTAACTGCTTGTTTAAATGCCCATGTACTGCAATATGTATTAAAATCATCTTCAAATCTAATCTTTATGCTCATTTATTAATATCACTTTATGGAAAAATAGGATTGTAAAGTCTTTATATTTCAACTTTTTATTATATTTGGTTATAAGCATAAATAAAATTGAATTATATATAAAATATTGGTTCTATATATATACATAAAAAATATATGGATCTCTATAAAACAAGTTTAAATAATCTTATTAGTTATACAAATTTTAATGATAGTTTCATGAAACTATACAGAAAAGATCAAAAGTTAAATTTTGTGGAAAATCATGATGATCTGAATACCATTTGGAACACTGAACTTCATTCTCGTGAACAAATTTTTAAAGATCTAGTAATGTCTGGATTATGGTTTGTTGCATCGGTATATTATGATAATAAAAAATTATATAAAATGAAAATGAATGTTAGTGATGTTTTATCAAGTTTAACTCTGAAATTATTTATGATGTACAAAAATAATAACTTCAATGAAACATCTGATGATTATGATTTAAAATATTTCATTGATGAATACTTAGAAACAGAAAGTGATGGCAATCTCTTTGGAACACCAAACTGCAAATATTCAACATATTTTATGGGACTATTCTTCGAAAATGGTTGGGGATGCAAAAAAAATATTGGAACTGCTTTTAAATATTATGGCAAAGCAATAGAACAAGGATTCAATCCAATGATTTTAACCAAATTATCCATAAAATGGTGTAATTGGACAAGAAGCAAAAATTTATGTTATCCAAAATATATCAGAAATAAAGTGTTCGTTTTGTACATGTGCAAAAAGAAAGTTGGAAAAGATTGTACATTATTAATTATTAAACATTATGTTAATCGTGCCATAAAAAATTAATTTGCATTGTAATAATATTTATCATTTTATGTTAAAAATAGAATGATGAAATTGTAAAAATATTTATTTGAAACTTGCCAAAATGAATGGTTGGGTCAAATCAAGATCTTTTCCAGATGAAAATTGCGGAACTTGACTAAATTTATTTTTCTTTAACCATGATCTCATTGATGCTATTAAATCTTCTGGCAAAATATTATCATGATATATTTCCAAAAATGCTGTCGTCATTGCACCTTCATGAACAAATTTTGATTTATTATCTGGATCTATGTCAGTGTCAGCATCAACATTAAATTTAGGATCATATGGCAAATATGCATCACATGATGTTTGACCATCCTTACATCCAGATATTAATACAACATTGCATTGTGTAGTATTTTCTTTAGCATTTATTTTACACTTGGTTTTTGCATCAACAAAATAACAATATTTTAAATCCATAATTGTTGCACTATGACATGCATCTACAAATATTACCAAAGTTACATTTGCAGGTAATTTATCAACAAAATTATCTTTGAGATATTGATCTGCAATAAATCCATTATCCATACAATCAATTGGACACAAACATTCATCATGTTTTTTTTGAACTAAACTGTTTGGATCACTTTCAGTTGTACCATGTCCAGAATATGCAACAACATATTTAATGTCACATGTTGGATTTTGTAATGCCATATTTACTAAATTGTCAAATTGCTTGAGAATATTGTCTTTTGATGGATATAAATCTTCTTTTTGAAAATCATTCATAATAATCATATCATTGTCATCAAAATATTTATTTGTTTCAAAATAATTCTTTACATTGTCTGAATCATGAATACATCCTTCCAATTGATTTTCAGTTCCAGTATAGTTAATTCCTATCAATAAGCATTTTTTAAAAACATTTGTCATTTCTATATATTTATACATAGAAATTTTTATAAATAACACAATATTAATTTACAACACTTGTTGATTGCATTAAAAAAGAGTCTAGTAATATATCATTTTCATGATCCACTGAAACAAATTCCTCCATTGAAATTATATTAATATTATCCAAAGCAATATCAATTTGTGCAGTAATCAAAGTTCTACACAAAGGACATTTATTCATATTAATCACACATGCTTTGTGACAACATTGATGACCACAACTGTAAAATATCACATTCAAATTTTTATCTTCCTCATCCAAACATACACAACACTGATCTGACTTAAAAACTCTACTTAAAGACTCCAATAAAATCTTGCTTTCATTCTTAATTATATCTTCAATTTGCTCTTTAGCTTCACTAATATAAATATCTGCATTAATCTCTCTAAATTCAATGTCTTTCGATATAGAAAGTCCAATATTACAGTTTGCAGCTGGAACATCATAATCAAATTCTATTTCTGATGGTGTTGATCTAACTTCTATTTTTCTTCCAGTTGTAATTTGTCCAGCATATGATCCACCAATAATATCATTTGCATTGTTTAAATTTGGTTTATATTTTCTTTCTGGCATTGATCTTGTGTAAAAGTCACGTTTTGTATACATTTTATTTTGGAATTCCATATTTGTTGGATCTGGATAATTATAATTTTGATTTGTCATATCTTTAATTGTTGGATCTATAATATTAGAACTATAATCAAATGCATAAGTTTTATTTTGGAATTCCATATTTGTTGGATCTGGATAATTATAATTTTGATTTGTCATATCTTTAATTGTTGGATCTATAATATCAGAACTATAATCAAATGCATAAGTTTTATTGTGTTCATTGTCATTAATTTTTGGATTAAAAGTTGCAGAACTATAATACGATCTATTTGTTGTTGGTGCATCAATGTCACCATATATTGCTGGTGCTCTCCAAACTCCCAAATTATTCATCATATCACTAAATACAATTGGTTCTCTTTCAGCAATACTTGGAATTATACGTCTTCTATTATTTTTATCAGTTGATACTTTTGAATTATCTATTGTTTTTTCCAATGGTCCACACAAATCATGAGTTACTGGTAAATTTAACCCTGGAGTAACTCTTACTTGTTGATTCAATAATTCAGCTCTTCTTTCTATATTTGGTTCAATATTGGAATCTAACCATGGTGATACAATATATTTGGGATTTGTTGGTGCACCCTTAAGATCATATGATGCATTTTTTAAAGATGATCCAACAGTATTATAATCAAATGTATATCTTCCTGATATTCCAACAGATTCTGTATTCATTGGATTATTTATTTGTTCTTTAAAAATCAAAACATCAACACATTTCCAAACAGTTTTTTTAAATAAATTAATTAATTCTTGTTTATTTGCTTCTGGGACAACAGATAAATATAAATAAGTGGATTCTGATTTCTCACCGGTTACTGTTTCAGCTTCTGTTACAGTAACTTTTTGCTCTTGGTTCATTTTCTTAATTGCTTTCAAAATCAATGCACCATTACTTTTATTTTGATCTGACTTTACAGAAACAGACTTGAAACTATTCAAAACATTAATTTGATTTATTGCACTATGATTCACTTTTAATGTTTTTGAATCTTGAAGAAATATATTAAAATTAATATGACCTAAACTAGTCAAATTTGTTATGATCAATTCAAACTCTTTGTCTTCATCTGTAATTATACCCTGAAAATCACATTGGGAATTAATGCTTTCTGGTCTCTTTGTCAAAATAGATTTAATATTTTCAAAATTATTATTAATACAATTCAATTGTAATGAAGCAAGAGGAACACCTGATTCAGAAAATAAAACTAATGCATTATGCACAGGTTGAAAAGCAGTATATTTGAATTTATCAAAATTATGTGTGTGAATTTGTTTAAAATAATCTGTGTGTAGATTTACCATACTATATGTTTTTATATTGTTTGATCAAGTACTAACGCATCTAATTTAATCATTATTTAACTTGTTTCATAAAAAAACTAACTTGTCGCAATTTGAGCAGTAATAAGAGTTCTGCACACAGGACATTTATTTATACTCTGTGCACATTGTTTGTGACAACATTGATGTCCACAATTATAGAAAATAGTATTCAAATTCTTATCTTCATCATCTAAACATATACAACATCTATCTGCAACAAATACTTGATTCAAAGATTCCAATAATGATTTATTTGCATTTTCAATAGCATCAGTGATTAGTTCTTTTGATATTTCAATGTATTCATTTACATCTATGTCTTTGAATTCAATAATATGAGAAATAGAAAGACCAATAATACAAGGAGTTGCTGGTGTTTCATAATTATATTCTATATTTGATGCGGTACTACTTACATGAACCTTCTTTCCATGTGTTATTTTCCCAGCATATGAATCCTGAATTATATGTTGTATATTTTCTCCAATTATTGGATCTGCCATATCATCTTCATCACTATCATCTAAACCACCAATTGATTGGCTTTCATCTTCCTCTAAATTTTCTCTTGTTAAACTTTCTGGACTGCAATCTTTATAACTTAAACTTAAAAGATTCACTCTTGATAAGTCTCTCAGTTGTGTATTATGTAATCTAATAATATCATTCACAACTGCAAGTTCCTCTGCTTTATCAGATATTCTTGGTGGTGGTAAATACTTTTGTTTATCTTGTTTTCTTTCTCTTTCCATCTTTTCTATTGCTTTTAAATTATGTTTATAAGGTAGCATCAATTCATTCAATTCATCATTTTGGTAAACTTGATCATTTCCATTATCTTCACTGTTAAGATTCAATTGTGATATATTTTTACATTCAGTATTTCCATAAATAGTGAATTCTATATTACTAGGTGAACCAGGTGAACCACTAGGACCAGGTGAACCCATAGGACCAGATAAACCCATTACACCTACAGAACCAATATGACCACTTTCAAATCTTTCATTAATTACATCTCTGTTTGTTAATTGCATTAATCCTCCAACACTCATTCTACCTCTATACACAGGTAGAACCAAATTTACTGATTCTTTAATAATAATTATATTTGCACAATTCCAAAATGTTTTTTCAAACAATTTGATTAATTCTGGTTTTTCTGCCTCAGGTATAACTGATAAATACATATAAGTTGATTCTGATTTTACTTCTGGATTCTCTTCTACTTCTTTGACAGTCATCTTAACTTCTTTATCTTTCATTAACTTTTTAACAGCACTCAAAATAAGAGTACTGTTTCCTTTGTTTTGGTCAGATTTCACAGAAACAGATTGGAAATTATTCAAAACATTAATTTCATTCAAATTATTTGGATTTGTTTCATGTGTATTATTATCTTGTAAAAAAATATTAAAATTCATATGTCCTAAACCAGTCAAATTTGTAATTACAATTTCAAATTCTTTATCTTCCTCTGTAACTATTCCTTGAAAATCACAATGAGAATTTATACTTGTTGGTCTTTTGGTAATTAAAGATTTTGCATCTAAACAATTTAATTGTAATGAAGCTAATGATTCTCCTGATTCAGAATATAAAACCACTGCAGAAAGAATTGGTTTATATGCTGTATATTTGGTTCTTTTGTCTTCAGTTGTATATTCATATATTTGTCTAAAATAAGAGTTATTAAGTTTTGTCATTAATTATCATATTAATAATATATTCATTAAAATGATTTAAAATCAACTTTTTTATAAAAAAATATTTACTTAATTAATATTTGAGCGGTAATGATACTTCTGCAAAGTGGGCATTTTTTAAGATCCTGACTGCATTGTTTATGACAACATTGATGTCCACAATTGTAAAAGATCGCATCTAATTTCTTATCTTCTTCATCCAAACAAATACAACATTGTTCTGCAACAAATACTTTGTCCAAAGATTCAATCAATGATCTATTTTCATTTTCCAAAATATCTTTGATTACTTCTTTTGCAATTTCAATGTATTCCTCCAAATCAATGGTTCTAAATACTATTTTATCAGAAATAGAAAGACCAATCACACAAGGTGCTGCTGGAAGATCATAATCAAATTCTGCTTCAGATTCAACACTACTAACTTGCACTTTCTTTCCATATCCAATTTTTCCAACGTATGAATCCTCAATAACTTGTTGCATGTTTTGATCATTATTATTGTTATTATTCTTGTTTCCAAATAAATTTTGTTTGAATTTACCAAACATACTTTGAGAACTAGAATCTTGACTTGATTCTGCTGTTGGTGATCTAGGAATAGATTCTGTTGAATTCTTTGATTTAAATATAGATCCAAAAAATGATTTATTTGTATCATTAGAACTAACATTTGATGACATTGTATTAGTATTAGTATTAGTATTAGTATTAGTATTATTGCTAGGTTTGAATATAGACCCAAAAAATGAACTACTTGAAGATCTAGGCATTGCCATTCCATCAATATTTGAATCGTTTGGTGACCTTGTGTTCACCTGTGTTGAATTGGATTTGAACAAAGATGAAAATAATGATGTGTTGCTTGATTTACTTCTTGAACAAAATTGTTTAGGTCCAGACATTCCTTCCAAATGTATTTTCTCTTCTTCATGAGTTTCAATATTGTCATGCATTTCTCCAATTTCAACATCAGATAAAGTTTTGGACATTTCACGTATTGATGTAAGACGTTCATCTATTTCTTCACTTTGATCTAAAAGTTGACTAATAGATGTTGATCTTGAATACTGTGCATTACTATTTAATTTTTCTGATTGTTGTATGAGTCCTTCAAGTCTTGATGATCTTGTGCTAGTTGGTCGATGAACCAAATCAGATCTTTCATTTTCATTGAAATTTAGAGATTGATCAACACCTAATCTTTCTGTTCTATAATAATTATTTCTTCCATAAAGTTCGTTATTATATTCTTTCACTTTTTCTTTAATAACAATAACATCAGCACATTTCCAAATTGTTTTAGTAAATAGCTTTTTCAATTCTTCTTTGCCAAGTTGAGGAACAACTGATAAAAACAAATAATTTGCTTCTGATTTCTCTTCTAATTCTGCTTCTTTCACTGTTACCTTCTTTTCCTCACCAGTCCCAATAAATTTCTTCACAGCTTCTAAAATCAACGCAGCATTATCTTTATTTTGATCTGACTTCACAGAAATAGATTGATAACCGGTCAATACATTAATTTGATTTATTCCACCTGGATTAGCCTTTAATGTCTTGGTATCCTGCAAAAAGATATTAAAATTAATGCGATCTTTGGTAAAATTTGTCATGATCAATTCAAATTCTTTTCCTTCTTTTGTTAAAATACCTTGAAAATCACATTTTGAATTGATATTCTTAGCATCATAAGATTGAGATTGGAGCTTAGCATCATAAGATTGAGATTGGAGCTTAGCATCATAAGATTGAGATTGGAGCTTAGGTCTAGCAGTTAAACAAGATTTTGTATCTTTATCAAAACAATTCAATTGCAAAGATGCCAATGGTTCTCCAGATCCGGAAAATAATACTACTGCAGGATAAGTTGGTTTGAAAACATGGTATACCATCTTCTTATTAGTTGATTGTTCGTTATGAATTCTTTCAAAATATTGATTATCTAATGACATTTTCTTCTTTCTTTTATTAATTTTGTTATTTTTCATTAAGCAATTCAATATAATTAAATTTCAACTTTTTTTCAAATATAAAGTATATATGTATTTAATCATAATACTTGTAATAATTTTATTATATTTTGCAATCACCATGAAATTACATCGAGAATCATTTGATCAAAAAGGCACATATGCTTACTATAGAGACCCATATTCAGTATATTTATGGATGGACTCAGTTGCAAGACAAAATTGGTATAATCTTGGTTCAACCATTGGTTATTCTAATCTTAATAATTATATTTATGGTCCTGATCCCAATAAATTTGAAGATGTCCTACAATGAAAAAATTGAATTTTCAATATACTGATAGTCATATTTAATTACATTAATAATAAAAGAATGATAATCAAACCATTTCAATTTAATAATATATGCAATAATGTCACTAATCATAACCTGAATAATGACATCAATGTAATAAATTTCATGAAAAAAAATAATGATATCGATAAACTTTTAAAATTCATTCAAAAAAATAATAATAAATATATTTGGAAATTAATGAATTTTAATGATTTTATCAAATTGTATGATAGATATGAAACAATGAAAAATTACTTGGACAATAATTTACTTGGTGAAATACTTGATAGTTGCAAAAAAAGATTCGTGGGTTCGTTGAAAAATAAAGAAGAATTTACATCAGAACTAATAAAAATGAATGACATGAGCAATGATGTATATAATTTTAATATTAATATATTTAATGAAAGATTAAATGTGATAAAAAGTAAATTCAAAAAAATAAATTTTAATGATTTTCATCTTGGTACTGATTTTATTTTAACGCTGGCAAATAGTGCTAAATGGGAAGAACTCAATAAAAACCATAATATTGCATTATCATTGTATTCCAAAAAAAAGAAAACAACTTTTAATAGTAGTGATAAATCTATTTACATAGTGAATATGTCAGATATTAATTTGGTAATGTTCACAAATGAAAATATAAAAATTGTCATCAAGGCACATTGTGATAATAATTATGATTTGTTGATTAATCAAGAAAAAATGATATTTGATGGAAAAAATATTTATGCTTTACCTGATATATATATTAATATTGCAAATAATAATATTACGTGTGATTTGTTGGATAAAATTCAAGTGATAAAAGTTACTAATTGGTCATGTTTTAATCATACTAATCTTAATAATAATGATTTGGCTAAAATAAAAAGATGTTATATATGTAAAAAAGATCATGATGAAAAAGTAATATTTGAAAATTATAAATATATGTGTATTGATTGTGGTATTTATAATTATAATAAAAAAGTAGAGCTAGCAAATTTGAAAGATATCAATGCATTTGTGACTGGTATTAGACAAAAGATTGGATTTGCCATTGCTTTGAAGTTGTTGAGATGTGGGTGCAGAGTTTATGGAACTAGTAGATTTCCAAATGCAGCATTATATAACTTTTCAAAACAACCAGATTATGAACAATTCAAAAATAATTTGATTATATATGGTTTGAATTTTGTTGATATTGAAAAAGTGAATAAGTTAATTGATGAATTGAAAAAAGTTGGATTGAATATACTCATCAATAATGCATGTCAAACATTGCAACCAACTGATGAATATATTAATAAAGTACTTTTATTTGAAAAACATTTGGGAAAATACTTGGAAAATGATTCATCAAAATTAACTTTAATGCAAAATAAAGCAAATTCAGAATTAATGCCAATGAATGAATCTTCCAATAAATTATCTTGTATTATTCCAAAAATAAATAATTTTAACAATGAAAAGGTAGAGTTAGACTATTATATGGAATCAAATAATATAATATTAGATGAATTCAATGATATACAAGTAAGATATGATAAAACAGAAACTGCTTGGTTCAAAAATATTGAAGAAATTGAACAAAAAGAAATCATGGAAGTTACTATTATTAATCAATTGGTACCAACACTTTTTATAAATGGACTGAAAAAACATATGGCAAATCCAAAATTTATAATAAATGTGACAGCAGTTGAAGGACAATTTCGCACATACAAAAATTCTTATCATGCTCATACAAATATGTGTAAGGCTGCAATAAATATGTTAATTAGAACAATTGGTGAAGAAAAAGATAAAAATTTATTTGCACATACTATTGACCCTGGATTCGTTTCTGGAGTTAGTCAGAATTATGATTATCCACTGAGCTCAGATGATGGAGCTTCAAGAATACTTGATCCAATTATATCATATTTTAATGGTAGACCTGTTCCAAAAGAATGGGTGAAGCTTAAGGATTATAAGAATAGTGATTGGTGATTATCTTAAAAAATAAAAACAGTAGTATAACACTTTATACTTTTATTCAACAAAAAATAAAATATGGTTATATAAAACAAATATATTATTGTTCAATCACATTAGTTTTAATTAATTTAAAGTACGATGTGATAAATTTGAATGTTCGATCACACAATATACCATTACTTATGTTGCCCAATACTATGTTTACTATTTCACCTATTTTCCAATAATCATCAACCGCTTGTAGTTCTTTTCTTTTTGATTTATATTTTATTACTGGTAATCCAATTTTTGTATGTTCTATTAATGTTTGTCTCATATGTTCTAAAATAGGTTTAATTACATATTTAATTGTTCTGCATCCTTTTTTGTCAATTACCCATTCAAGTTCATTTACATCTGAATCAGAATCAGAATTTGCATCTTCATTATCTTCATTATCTTCATTTGCTTCATTAGCTTCAGTATTTTCATTATTTGTTATCTTCATGCGATTGAAATATGTAAATCTTGCACTATCTGAATTCCACAAGGATTGTGTAGTTTTATCAGCTTTAACATATTCATTTATAATGATTTCTCCAATGAATTCATGCAATAGATCTTTATTTTGATGTCCAACTATTTGTCGAACAGCTTCTTTTAATGTACCAAATTCAGTTATAAAATTATATTTTGTAAATTTAATAAATTCTGGTGCAGTATCGAAATGTTTACATGCATATGTGAACGATGACATCGACTCTTTTATTATTGATCCAGCATTATTAACAAGTTTTTTAAGATATTTTATTTCATTTTTATGTATTATATCATTGTTTGTCAATAATTCAATTTTATGTTTCATTGTAATTATTTGTTCATCTCTTTCAATTTTTGCTTTTCGTTCTGTACATTCCAATAAATGATTATGGTAATTTCTTTGTTTTAAATATTCACATTTACAGTGTTTGCATGTATAAATTTTTTGTAATACCGGAGTTTTAACTATTTCTACGTGTGTTTTGACATGTCGATCATAATTACTTTTTTTTGATGATTCATAACCGCAAAGTTTGCAAACATACATATTTTATATATAATAATGTTATACTTTTATATAATATCATATTTTACAACAGTAATTTTGGTTTTTATGAAAATTTAATGATTTTTTATCATATTATTCATATGTATAAACTATGCATTTAATATCGCAATTATATAGTTAAATGTAACGTTTAATATCATAAAAAAAAGTATAAGAGAGTACAAGCTCCCGTCAGGAGGCTGGGGTGAGCTAGTGGAATTACATAGCGAGCTCGTACACTATTATACTTTTTATATTTATAAATATTGTAATTTATATGCATAGTTACTTTTGTATATTTGTCTACATATAATCTTTTCTAATTTCGAGCTCGTGATATTGTGAGCTAAATTAGAAATGTATACACTTTTCGGCTCAATTATAACCCCTAGTTACTTTTCATAAATCAAATAAAATAAAGTGTATGTGTTGGCAACTTTAGTCAATGTGTTAGTGATAGTACTTTTTGAAACAACATTATAATGTTTTCTATATTTTTTTGTGAATTTTACCATAATTATTAAATATTCAAAAGACTAAAAAGTATTATATTATACAAATACAATATTTTTCGAAACTCTTTTTTTTTTATATTTTCAATAATCCTAGGTAAATATCATATATTAAACACAAACTTTTTTGTGTAAATAAATTTTAAATCCGACTGGTCTCTTGAATTTTGACATTTTTTCCTTTTTGATTTTATTATTGAAATATTTTTGTAAATTTGAATATTTTATAATTAACAAGTATCAAATAACATATATTAA
>Ga0302280_1001381_pt1 | contig 20061 bp, 14 predicted proteins | sample III_Fen_E1_1_FD_198771 | JGI IMG/M metagenome (GOLD analysis project Ga0302280, IMG submission 198771) | Peat permafrost microbial communities from Stordalen Mire near Abisko, Sweden - III_Fen_E1_1 | ecosystem: Environmental > Terrestrial > Soil > Wetlands > Permafrost | place: Sweden: Abisko... | reverse complement strand
TATAATTACAATATACAAATAGCTAATACATATATGAATATTTATCACATTGCGGTGCGTAAGGTAGCCCAAATAGTGGGAATGGCAACTGTTGCCGGATTGGTTTTGATTGCTGTTCCGGCCTATGCGGCTAATATTCCGAGCATGTCGCTTTATCCGGTGACTTCGGGGAGTAGTCAGGTGCAGATTACGGTTTTCGGGGGTGATCCAAATTCATCGGTGTTGTTGTATTATCCGGGCGCATCAGCACTTACCTCAGCAAATATTGGCAGCACAAATTCAAGCGGCTATTTGACGACAACGGTCAATGCGAATACTTATAATATTGCTTCGGGTGCACTCGTCTATGTTATGGTCGATAATCAGGCTTCAGGAGCTTCCGCATGGCCAAGCTTTACGAGTTCAGGGACTTTGTCATTGAGTCAGACAAGCCTTGCTCTCGTCTCGGGACAGAGTCAGACAATCTCGGCCGGGGTCAGCGCATCACTTTCTCTTTCGACCAATACGAATCCTTCAATTGCCACGGCCTCAATTTCTGGAAATCAAATAACAATTACTGCGTTTAATGCAGGCACGACAAATTTGACGATTTGCGCATCGGGTCTCGGTTGTAATACGCTCCAGGTGACCGTGCAAACTTCTGCTACGCCTGCAAACATTTCATTCAGTCAAAGTAATGTCTCGGTTGCAGTGGGGCAGAGTCAAACAGTTTCAATAACAGGATCTGGTACGTACTATATTTCGTCGAATGCTAATTCTGGTTTTGTTTCAGCTAGTTTGAATGGTTCAATTTTGACTATTGGCGGCATTAATGCGGGCTCGTCAATTATTTCGGTATGTTCGTCGAGTAACAATACGACAAGTTGCGGTTCTGTTAACGTGACGGTGACTCAGTCAACAACATCAACAACTCCGACGAATACTACAACTACACCTCTTACATTTTCGCCGAGCAATGTGACGATGACAGTCGGACAAACGCAGTCGGTCAATGTAATTGGAGGCACGAGTCCGTATTATGTTTCAACAAATTCCGCAAGTAGTGTTGCGACGGCAAACGTGAACGGTTCGAGCGTCACTTTAACTGGCGTAGCTTTCGGCGGAGATAACATTACTATTTGTTCAATCAATGGTCAGTGTGGAATTTTATATGACTATGTTTCGTCGAATACTGTTAATCCGACAGCAACTGTTGGCACGACGACGGCTCCGGCGATTTCGTCTTTCTCTGTATCTTCAAATGATTTGAGTGGTGGTTTTCTCGGCTTAGGAAATGTCTTGACGCTTACTTTCACAGCTAATCAAAGTATCAATATTCCAGCAATGACGGTTGCTGGTGCAGCGGTTTCAATTTCAGGCAATGGTAATGGTCCGTATACCGCGAGCTACACCATAACAGGAAATGAAAGTCTTCCTATTCCTGTAAAAATTACTTTTGCAAATCCCGCCGGAACTGCGGCAAACGCATCTTTTTGGCTCGGTTCTGCTCCAGTATCAACTGGTCCCAGCGTATCGATACCTAATACGTTTGCCATCTTTACTCAGTATCTCTACAACGGTTCAACAGGTGCGCAGGTTACTGCGCTTCAGAAACGTCTCACTTCAGATGGTCTTTATTCGGGATCGATTACTGGAACATTTGGAAATCAGACTGAAGCCGCAGTGAAGGCATATCAGAAGAAACACAATCTTAGTCAATTGGGAGTAGTCGGACCGGCGACGCGCACGCTTCTCAATGATGGTATATAATACAGGTCGCATCTTATATGAAAAAGAGGATCATAATCTCAGTTTCATTTGTCCTGATTCTCGTATTGGGTGTGGTTATCGGGTGGTTTTCGTATAAGTATGAAAATATCACTAAGCCGTCAATCAGCACCTCGGTTCGTCTCGATTTGCCGCAGTATAAACTGATCAATCCGCCCTTGTTTTCGCAGTCGCCAAAATCAATGCTGCCGGCGTTCGTTACCTTGCAGAATTTGCTCTCCAATTATATTGCTTCAACAACAAAAAATGGAGCGGCAAGTTCCGTTTCCGTTTATTTTCGCTATTTCGGCAATAGCCAGTGGACGGGTGTTAATGAAGATGAAACCTATACGCCGGCGAGCATGTTGAAGGTCGTGGCAATGATGGCGACCCTTGAATTGGCAGAATCGAACCCTTCTATTTTGAATGAGAAATTACCGTATGTAATTTCGTCGAGCAGTCCTTTTGAACAGTATTATCAACCTAATGACAGTCTGCGCACTGGCGATTATCCGGCTCAAGATTTGATCGCAGCCATGATTAAATATTCGGACAATAACGCTCTGTATGGTTTATTGTCGGACAACAGGATAAACAATGAAGACACTGAAATCTATAATTTGTTCAGATTACCCTCGGTTTCGGCAACCGATACGAGCGATTACATGTCGCCAAAATCATATTCGAATTTATTTATTTCTCTGTATAATTCGTCGCTATTCCCATGGAGTCTGTCCGATCAGGTTTTGAATTTACTTGCGACCACGACGTTTACGCAGGGAATTGTCGCCGGAGTGCCATCGGGAACGATTGTCGCGCATAAATTCGGCGAGAGCAGCGACGTGAATTCGGCAGGCGTCGTCATCGACAAACAGCTCCATGATTGCGGTATTGTGTATGATCTCGGCAGTCCGTATTTGCTCTGCGTCATGACGAAAGGTCAAGATTATCCGGTATTGGCCGGCGTAATATCGGGAATATCGAATCTGGTGTACAATTACGTGAATGGTAAACCCTTTTGATCGTACATTTTTCAAATTTTTTCTCGGTTTTGCATTGATTCTTGCTCTGAGCTTCTTTGTCATGTATGCTTCACAAGTATATTTAAAATAATTAATTTATTTCATGAAATCATTTATAGTAGCCGTTTTGGTGTATCTCGGGTCATTGTTTGGCGTATACGGCCAGCCGGCGCATACTCCATCAGATGTGAATATTCAAAATACGGTGTTTTCGGTATCGTCATCAACAGCATTTATTCCGGACGATGAGAGATTGCCTCCGGTTGTAACGTCTCCTATCGGTTCGACGGTTTTACGTTCTGGCCAGATGTATACCTTGACGTGGCAGAACAAGAATCCGAATGTTATTGTCTATACATTTGATTTGGAATTTGTGACAAATAAAGGCATTTATGTCGGACAGATTTTAGGTACAGCAACTTCAACTTCACAGAGTTTTACATTCAAAGTCCCTACTGATGCATTTCCAAAAACTAATTATCAGATTTATTTCGTAAATTCGGTTAATAAACATATTTTGGTCGGCACGCAGGCGTTTACGATTCAGTAGCGTGGTGCATGGATGATAGGGTAGCACGTCGATGCTTTACAAAATCGAATAAATAATTTATAGCGATAATTTTATCAGGATTTTATCGCGCTTTGATATCGTGGTGACACATTATTAATTTAATTGTCATCACACATGAATAAATTATTTCGAAGGTCTATTCTAAGCATGGTTTTTTTATCCGTTTTTATTTTTGGTATGCCACTCGCTCGTGCTGAAACACATATAACTACTGATACTGCGTTTGGACAGATTGTCACATGGACAAAGAGTGGAAGTCCGTATATTCTTGACGACGATATTTATATTCCGCATGGAGTGTTTCTTTCGATTGGACCCGGTGTGACGGTGACGACGTCTTCGTCGAGTCCCGGATCGCTTGATGTTGGTGGGACGCTTGCTATCTATGGATCCGTGGACGAGCCGGTCACGATTACAAATCTGACAGATTTTTCACTTTTATTTTCAACTTCGACAATTTCCAACGCGGTTATAGATGTGCCTACAGGATTAAATATCACCGCAGGTTACATTGAGATTTCATCGAGCACTATTGCTGACGCGGATCATGGCATCGATGCGCGTGGAGCCACGCTTCAAATATCCAACAGTGTGATTTCCAGAAATCATTACGGTATATACTCGCACTCAATGCCGCCGCCAGTTTTTCAAGCTTTTAATCCATTTAGGAATTTTTTTGGATTCCGCATCGCTAATGCACAAGTTTTTAATTCTGATAATCCAAGAGAAAATCATATATCGATTTCGAGTAGTTCTGTTATGAATAATAGTTTGTACGATATTTATAACTCAACAGGTAATGTCGTGAATGCGCAAAATAATTGGTGGGGAAGTTCGTCTGGGCCGGCCAGTTCAACATTTTTTGGTAATGTCGATTATACGCCGTGGCTTGTCAAAGATCCGAGGTTCGTAGCAATTGTGACTCCGTGCTGTTCCAATGTTTTGTTTTTACCTGGAATTGAAGCGAGTCGGTTGTATCTCGATCAAAAAGATATTTTGGGGACATCAACAAATGAATTATGGGAACCAAACAGAAATGCTGATGTACAAAAATTATTCATGACACAGACAGGACAGAGTATTAATTCAGGAATATATACGAAGGATGTCATCGACAGTGCTCTCGGCTTGCCATGGTCTCCAATATATAAAGGTTTTATCGCCATGATGAATGGCGTGGTTGCGGACAAGATTATCAATTCGTGGTTGCCGTATCCTTATGATTGGCGTTTTGGAGTCGATAGCATCGTTTCGCCGGCATTGGTGAATGCAATCCAGTCGCTGGCTTCGACTTCAAAAACCGGAAAAGTTACTATCGTTGCGCATAGTAACGGCGGCTTAATCGCGAAATTGCTGACGAAGACGCTCGTCGATAAAGGCGAATCGGGATTGCTCGACAAGGTTATTCTGGTGGCTGTGCCTCAATTGGGAACACCGCAGGCAATTCCAGGACTTTTACATGGCGACAATGAAAGTCTGGCTGGGGGATTGATCTTGACCCAAAGCATTGCGCGACAGTTGGCCGAAAATATGCCAGGCGCTTATGGATTGTTGCCGTCGCGCGGATATTTTTCGAATGCGACAAGCAGTTTATTTGGTTCGATTGTTTCATTTGCTTCGTCCACGCTGGCTGACTTCAATTTAGTTGGGGACAAGCAAATGATTTCGAACTATGACGCTCTGCGTAGTTTTTTGATAGGAATTTCAGATCATCGCGATCTGTCTTCAGCTACCGATACGCAATCACCGACACTTCTCCATACGGCTATGATTGATGCTTCACAAAAAATTCATGACATAATTGATACTTTTTCTTTTGCTTCGACAACACAGGCGATAATTCTCGCTGGCTGGGGAAATCCTACTCTTTACGCCATTTCGTATTTTGAGAAAAAAAACTGTTCGGACAGTGCTATGACGGTATTTTTTGGAACGAATCCGAAATGTACAAATCAAATCGAACATTCGGCGTCGACAACTATTTTCGGCGATGGAACCGTCATATTGCAGAGCGCCGCGGCCACAATTGTTAATTCGTTAGATTATTATTTCGATCTCGGCTCGGAAAACAAATCCAAAATGATTTCCGACGATCATTCTGATATTTTGAGTACGGATTCCGGCGTAGCCTTTGTAAAGCAGGAAATCACTGCGTCCTCGTCATCGGTTTCGACTTCATCTGCTCAACCGACGTTGCCGCCGTATATTTCGAGTAGTGCTCCGACGATGGCCGATGCGCACGAAGACGATTTGGTCGTATCGGTTCATTCTCCTGTCGAGTTGAATATCTATGACAGTCAGGGTCGTCACACTGGTCCGATACCAAATCCGATTCAGAATTCCGATCTCGGTATGTATGAAACGGGTATTCCCGGCAGTCAGTATGTTCCCAATGACGGCGATACTTATGTGCGTGTGCCATATGGGACGGATTATCGCGTGACATTCATTGGCACCGGCATGGGTTCGTTTGAAGTCGATACGCAACACAACGTTAACGATGTTATCGTGGCGAATACAACGTTTGCCGACATGCCCGTGACGCCGCTTTTGAAAGCGGAGCTGGTTTTGGCAACAACGACGCAATCGTCCGCAACTTCAACGTCATCGACAACACAAATGATGCTGTTCGATTTCAACGGTGACGGCACGATTGATGCTACTTCGACTCCGCATGACGCGTATGATCCGATTCTCGACATGGAATCGTATCAGTCGATTGTTTCAAAGCTCGGACTTTCTCCGTACAAGGAAAAAATCCTACATGACAAGCTTGCGTATATTATCGATTGTCTGCGCAAGAAAAAACCCTTAAAAGAAGTCAAAAATCCAGACAAACAGGCAATTGCCCTGGCAACAAAGGCCGTCACCGATATTAAAAATCAACACTGGGTATTCAAAAATCTCGATTTCGTACACAAACAGCAGATTGAAGATATTTTCGAAGCCTTTATTGACGATGTCGATACATCGCAATAATATTTGCCCAAAATTCAGTCGTATGATATGGTATATCGCATAAGGCCCGAGAAGAAAGGCATCGCCGGCAAACGCCCACGAACAAGTCCTTTCCAGGTTAGTCGGATTCTCGCAAAAAGCGAAAATAAGACACACTACTCGCCTTTATAAAAGGTCGTTCAAAAGTTTTATCAGAATTGTCGTGCATTTTGCATGGCGCATAAACAATCAAATAATGGCACGAACAAAAGTACAGAAGAAGGAAATTCTGGACAAAGTGGGTAAGATCGCGGATGATTCGCAATCGCTCGTTTTCGTCAATTTCCACGGCTTGAAAGTTTCCGGCGCGACTGAAGTTCGCCGCAAATTGAAAAGCGAAGGTATTGGTTATTTCGTGGCAAAGAAAAGCATCACCCGCAAAGCCCTCGAGGGTAAAAAAATAACCGGAACTATGCCGGTTCTCGAAGGGGAAGTAGGTATTGCTTATGGAGTCGATCTCATCGCTCCAGCTCGCGAAGTATACGCCTTTCAGAAAAAGTTCAAGCAAGGTGTTTCGATTGTCGGTGGAGTTTTTGAAGGAAAATTTATGACGAAGGCGGAAATGGAGGGTATCGCTCTCATTCCTCCTCTCGATACGTTGCGAGGAATGTTCCTTAACGTCATCAATTCTCCGATTCAGGGATTCGTCGTTGCTCTCGACCAGATTGCGAAGAAAAAGACTGTTTAATCGCAGTATATCAAAATTACAAATTATCAATTATCATTTAATTTATTAAAATCATGTCAGAACACGCAGAAATTCCAGCAAAGTTCAAATCAGTCGTTGAAGCGATTGAAAAAATGTCAGTGCTTGACCTTAACGAGCTCGTAAAATTCCTCGAAGGCAAGTTCGGCGTTTCAGCGGCGGCTACAGTCGCGGCGGCTCCGGTTGCAGCAGCAGCTGCAGAGGAAAAGAGCACGGTTAATCTCCACCTCGCGGATGCAGGTGCACAGAAAATCGCGGTCATCAAGGTAGTCAAGGAAGTCCTCGGTCTTGGTCTCAAGGAAGCGAAAGACCTCGTTGATGCAGCCCCATCTCTTATCAAAGAAGGCATGAAGAAAGAAGATGCCGATGTTGTTAAGAAGCAGATTGAAGCAGCAGGTGGTAAAGTAGAATATAAATAACAAAAAAACAAAAACTGCATACATGTGCTTTCAAAAAACCGGCGTACCGTTCTACTGAAGGGTCGCCTCACTCTCAGGCGCCTTCGCGCCTTCCGAGAGTTCTTCTCAAGCACATGTATGCAGTTTTTGTGTTTTGGTTGTTATGATATAATCCTACAACTAACATGGAAATCTTAGCAAAATTATTCGGCAGTCCTGCAAAAGTAAAACTGATGCGGCTTTTTCTTTTCAATCCCGAGACGACGTTTACTTTGAAGGATTTGAAGACGCGTACTCGCTTGCAAGGTCCTGCTATCAGTAAAGAACTGGGTGCGCTCATTAAATTGGGTCTCATAAAAAAAGCCCACACAAAAAAACCTTCTTTTGGCATCGATCAGAGATTCCCATATCTTTCAGCTCTTAAAAATTTGCTCATTACCGTTTCGCTTCACGCCGACGCATCTCTTGCTAAAAAATTCGCAAAGGCCGGTAGAATTAAACTTTTTCTCGCTTCGGGAGTTTTCCTTCAGGAATGGGATGCACGAGTAGATTTGCTCATTGTAGGGGACGGCCTCAATATGGCCCGCGTTGTAAAGATCATTTCCGAGATAGAAGCGGAAATTGGCAAGGAAATCAGCTATTCGGCTTTCGAAACTGAGGATTTTCAATACCGTTTAGGTATTCACGACCGCCTCATTCGGGACATTGTCGATTTTCCACATACCACTATTGTTGACAAGCTTGGCGTAGTATAATTATCTGCATTAGCAGTTAATGGTAATTAGGTATTTATAACATTTATGAACGTATTACAAACTTTGACTCAGTCATTGTGGAGTGTATGGTTTGGTCTTATTAGCTTTCTGCCGGCCCTCATTATTGCAATAATTATATTTGCAATCGGCTGGATTATCGGAGCATTACTCCAGAAAGTCGTTGAAAGTCTTTTCCAAACATTGAAGGTTGATGCGGCATTGCGAAGCGCCGGTCTTGAAGACGTGGTAAAACGATCTGGCTACAACTTGAAGTCAGGAACATTTATTGGTGTCATCATAAAATGGTTTGTTATCGTCGTTGCTCTTATCACAGCATTCAATGTAATTGGTTTGAATGATGTGAATAATTTTCTTAACAATGTTGTTTTGTATTATATTCCACAGGTTCTTGTTGCAGTACTCGTGCTTATGGTTGCTGCTGTCTTGGCAGATACACTTTCGAAAATTGTTATTGCGAGTGCAAAGGCGGCTCACATAAAGTCAGCGCATCTTCTCGGCAATATTACAAAATGGGCTATTTGGATTTTTGCGGTGCTTACAGCTCTTATTCATCTTGATATTGCACCTGAACTTATCCAAACAATCGTTCTCGGTGTTGTTGTTGCAATTTCGTTGGCTGTAGGTCTTGCATTCGGTCTCGGTTCAAAGGATGTTGCAGGTAAAGTCGTTGAAAAATTCTGGCATCAGATTTCAGAAAAAGACAATCGCCCGATGTAGTCATCGCTGTCGAAATTTATTGTAAATCACTTTTCCTCATGTTTTCCACAAAAGCGGCTTAAAAAGCTGCTTTTGTTATTGACAATATTTTGGCTTCGTATATACTAACCCTCACACGGAAATATGGTAAAAAACGGTAATTTTAAACGGTCTTAACAACGCTTGAACAAAGTGTCGTTTTAGGCCGCTTCAAACAGCGGTTTTTTTGACCAAATGTGGTAAATATCGAAAGATAGAGCCATTTCAGAACGACTGTCACCTTGACAATTGAATACCCGGTTTCATCCTTTTCAATCAGGAGGGTGGCCGGGAAAAAAGGTAATGTGATTAGGTTTTCATGAATATCGGTTTTTTCATTCATGAAAATTTGTCACATGTTGTAAGTAAATTAAAATTAAGTGTTAAGCAAATATTGTGGTTTTTAGATTTCCTAATAGGAATCTAAGAGCATATGGTGGATGCCTTGGCTAGAAGAGGCGATGAAGGACGCAGTCTGGCGGCGATACGCTACGGGGAGGTGCCAAACAACCGTTAATCCGTAGATTTCCGAATGGGGAAACCCTCTAACTTCGAGTTAGAACGTTGATGCTTGACATCAACGAGCATACCCTGGGAAGTAAAACATTTCAGTACCAGGTGGAAAAGAGAACAATAGTTATTTCCTAAGTAGCGGCGAGCGAAAAGGAAGGAGCCCAAACCTACCCTTATTCATATGGCGCAATTTTTTCGCTTCGGCGGAGATCTTGTTCCATTTGATTAAGGGTGGGGGTTGTAAGGTAGGGACGTGATATTTATATCAGAAAAGTTACAAAACGATTTATTAGAAGAATGATCTGGAAAGATCAGCCCCAGAAGGTGATAGCCCTGTAGTCGAAAATAAATTGTCTTTTTTGTCCCTATTCTTGAGTACCTCGAGACACGAATAGCTCGGGGGAATCTGCCGGAACTAACCGGTAAGGCTACATACTCTTCTAGACCGATAGTGAACTAGTACCGTGAGGGAAAGGTGAAAAGCAGCCCGGTAAGGGCGGTGAAATAGACCTGAAACCATATGCTTACAAGGAGTAGAAGCGGTCGCAAGACCGTGACTGCGTGCCTATTGAAGAATGAGCCAACGAGTTTTAGCATGCTGCAGGCTAAGGGCGAGAGCCCGGAGCCACAGGGAAACCGAGTGTGAATAGCGCGTCAGTAGTATGCTAAAGACCCGAAGCCAGGTGAGCTTGCCATGAGCAGGTTGAATTCCCCAGAAATGGGGAAGGAGGACCGAACGCTAAAGTTGTGCAATTCTTTGCGATGACTTGTGGTAAGGAGTGATAAGCTAATCGAACCTGGTAATAGCTGGTTCTCTCCGAAATAGCTTTTGGGCTAGCGTCGAGATTACCTTTGGGGGGTAGAGCACTGGAAGGTCCTGACAGGTCGAAAGATCCCGGGACCTATCAAACTCCGAATACCCAGAGTAAACTTCTCGGCAGTTAGACGGTGGGGGCTAAGCTCCATGCGTCAAAAGGGAAACAGCCCGGATCTCCATTTAAGGTCCCTAAATCTATACTAAGTACGCTTAAGGTGGTGTATTTTCTCAGACAATGAGGATGTTGGCTTAGAAGCAGCCATCATTTAAAGAAAGCGTAACAGCTCACTCATCGAGAGAATATGCGCCGCAGATAATCGGGGTTAAGTATAGTACCGAAACTGAGGATTGCATTTGTCTTCGGACGAATGCACTGGTAGGAGAGTATTCCAATCTGCAGTGAAGGCAAAGGCGTGAGCCATGCTGGAGCGTTTGGAAGTAAGAATGTTGGCACAAGTAACCACAATGCCTGTGAGAATCAGGCACGCCGAAAGATCAAGGTTTCCTTGGCTATGAAAATCAGCCAAGGGTTAGTCGGGCCTAAGGGGATGGTGAAAACCGAACCCGATGGACACATGGTTAATATTCCATGACTTGTATATAGAGTGATGGAGGGACGGAGTGCAGTATGTATGGCTTGTTATTGGATTTGAGTGCGTGGTGTCAGGAAGCGCTGTAGGCAAATCCGCAGCCTGTCTTTAATGACGATTCCAAGCACAGCGCAAAGCTGCCGGTTCGCCGGTAGTTATCATACAAAGCGCGCTCTCGAGAAAAACTTCTAAACTTATCTATATATGAACCGTACCGCAAACCGACACAGGTGATCAGGTCGAGTAGACCAAGGCGAACGAGTGAGAGGTCTCCAAGGAACTCGGCAAAAAAGCAGCCGTAACTTCGGAATAAGGCTTGCCCCTATTTATTTAGGGGCCGCAGCTAAAGTATCTCTGGCAACTGTTTATCAAAAACACAGCTCCCTGCGAACTCGTAAGAGGATGTATAGGGGGTGACACTTGACCAATGCCAGAAGGTCAAATATCGACGTTGTTACTCGCAAGGGTAATGGTGGTTGGTATAAGCCCTGGTGAATGTCGGCCGTAACTATAACGGTCCTAAGGTTTCCGGTTTGTCTTCGGACAAACCGGAAAGGACTGGGACTGTTATATAGCCAAAAGTGACGTTTAGATAAATGAGGTTAAAATATTACATGATTAAGCTACCTATATTTCAGTAATGAAATGTTGAGTCCAATGCGGTTGATAAGAGACCAACGCCGCACGTCCTCAATTCTAAAGGGATTGCCCCGAGGGCGATTCTGGTGAATCGGATGAAGATAGAGTCCTACTGTGTTTAAAGGAATAGTAGAGCGAAATTCCTTGTCAGGTAAGTTCTGACGCGCACGAATAGTGTAATGTCTGGAGAACTGTCTCGGAGACTTGCTCGGTGAAAATACAATATCGGTGAAGATGCCGATTACCTGCAGTTAGACGAAAAGACCCTAGAAGCTTTACTGCAACTTGATATTGAGTGTACGTTTTGCATGCGTAGCGTAGATGGTAGGATTTGAAGCGCTCCTTTCGGGGAGCGTGGATCCGTCGATGAAACACCATTCTTGCGTGATGTACATTCTAACCCCGACGGCAAAAACGACGGGAGACAGTATCTGGCGGGCAGTTTTAGTGGGGCGCTATCCTCCTAAAAAGTAACGGAGGAGTTTAAAGGTAAGCTAGGCGCGAATGGAAACCGTGCCGATAGTGTAATGGCATAAGCTTGCTTGACTGTGAGTCGTACTTGACGAGCAGATGCGAAAGCAGAACATAGTGAACCGACCGTTCGCATTAGATGCGGCGGAAGATTATCGGACAAAAGCTACTCTAGGGATAACAGGCTGGTTGCGCCTAAGAGTTCATATCGACGGCGCAGTTCGGCACCTCGATGTCGGCTCAACTTATCCTGGGGCTGGAGAAGGTCCCAAGGGTTTGGCTGTTCGCCAATTAAAAAGTTACGCGAGCTGGGTTCAGACCGTTCAGGAGTGGAAATGTCGCAAGGCAATTCGACTATTGGACAGTCTGAATCCCATCGAACATTTTTCGTTTAAAACTAATATGGATCCCAAGATCTGTATTAATAGAAGATAAGGAACAGTATGATCAATCAATCACGGCGGTCGCGCATAGCAATATGCGATGATCAAGTTAACTAAAATCGGTGGAGTCCAGTAATGGATAATACCGAGAGAAGCTGGCAATTTATTTTGTCAGCACTCGTAGAGACTAATCGTTAACGTTCCACGAAAGTGGAATATGCTATAGTCCAATGCATCTGGCAACAGGTGAAATCATGCGTGAGACAGGTTGGTCTCCTATCTACTGCAGGCGTTGATTCTTGAGGGGATTTGACTCTAGTACGAGAGGACCGAGTTGAACTGACCTCTGGTGTGACTGCTGTCCTGCCAAGGGCACCGCAGTGTAGCTATGTCGGGAATGGATAACCTCTGAAAGCATCTAAGAGGGAAGCCAGCCCCAAGATTAGGAATCGTTTGAGACCCCTAGGAGATGACTAGGTTGATAGGCTTTAGGTGTACGCACAGTAATGTGTTGAGCCGTGAAGTACTAATTCGTCGAATTTCCTATTAGGAAATCTGAAAATCTACAATATTTGCGATAATTAATTTTAACTTACCCAACAAACCTTCGAAAAAATACTGAAATTGAGCTTTGTGTTCTGGTGATTTGGCGCTGTGGAAACACCCGTTCCCATTCCGAACACGGCAGTGAAACATAGTTGCGGCGATGATAGTCCTTATGGGCGAAAGTAGCTAGTCGCCAGTACAGAGTGCTCAATTCCTATGATTAGAGCCCCAAACGGGGACTTTTGTGTATTTAAAGAACGAAAGTATATCATGTTTTTTTAACGTCTCACGCAAGCCATGAAGATGGCTGAGCGGAGCAAAAGCCAGCAGGCTTTATGCGTACGCTTAAAAAAACATGATATACTTGAGATCTATGGAAAAAAACTTAAAACCAATTGGTACGTTGTTTGCTGATTCGTGGCGTTTATACAAAAAGCACATGAACGTTCTTGCGCTCATATCAGTTATCCCTTTTATTTTTATTGGAGTTAAAATGTCTCTTGCACCGTATCTTTATGATATCTGGGGACAGCCAGTGAGTCTTGCAGCTTTTGGTATCATAGCAGTCTTTAGTTTATTGTATCTCGCTTTCATTGTTATTTTGCCGTTTGCCATGAGTGTTGCAATTCATGAAGCTGATCAAGATAAAACTCCAAACATCGAAGCAGTTTACAAAAGAGCTTTTTCTTCGGTTATTCCGTACCTGGTAGTTTTGCTTCTTACAGCAATTATTACTTTTGGTGGATTGACCCTCTTCATTATTCCGGGAATTATCGCTTCAATATATTTAAGTCTCGCACTTTATGTATATATTTTTGAAAATAAATCAGGCATAGATGCCCTCATTACAAGCGCATGGTATGTCAGAAATTTTTGGTGGGATATTTTAGCTCGAAAAATTGTTTTAGCTATTTTGCTTCTCTTGGCGATTTTTGTTTTCAGTATCATTTTTGTTCCAATCATGCTCGCAATTGGTTTTGGACCAGAAGTTTTCGCATTTCTCCTTAATCTTTTTGTTTTTATGTTTATTATTCCATTCTCATTGATCGTGTATTACCTTATTTACAAGGATGTTAAACATGTCCAGCACGCTCGCGGACGTACTTCAACTCCAGAAAAAGCTTTTACCTCTGAGACCGAGAAAATGTATATTATCCTTATTATTGTTGCGGCAGTAGCCGCGGTTGCATTTTTCACTATCGTTAATATGCAACCAGACTTTAATTCTGTTTCGCATTACGGCATGATGTATCAGTATCATCAGTATTAAAATTATATGGCAACATGGGCAACAAAACGAAAGCTTACCTATACAAGCGGCATCATTGTTGCGGCGATTGTCATTATCGGTATACCAGCTTTTTTGATTTTCTATAAAGCACCGACATGTTCCGATGGCATTCAAAATCAAGGAGAGCAGGGAATAGATTGTGGTGGGCCATGCAGGACTCTTTGTCAGACTGATTTTCTACCTCCTGTTGTGGAATGGGCAAGTTCTGAAGAAGTCACACCGAGTCACTACAATCTCGCCGCATATATTCAAAATCCAAATATAGATGGAGGCGCAGTTAATGTCCCGTACCAGTTTTCTGTTTTTGATTCCCAAGGCGTTCTCATAACAAAAGTTAATGGTTATGTTGATATTCCTCCTAATAGAAATACATTGGCGTTTATGGGTAATATAGATATGGAACAGCGTATTCCTGCTTCAGGAGGAGTACAATTTAGTTTCGTGACCCCTCCGATTTGGGCGAAAGCGCAGGATACTCTCGGAAATATTGTTATTTCAAACAAACAATATAATGAAGATTCATCAGGAGCATCTCTTCAAGCTACAATTAGCAATACCGGTTTGACTCCATATAATAATGTAACCGTATTTTCTATTTTGTCAGACGCAAATGGTAATGAAATAGGTTTTTCAAAGACTTTTATTAATCAAATTGCCGGCGGTGCTTCGGCAGTAGCTCCATATACATGGCCAAAATCATTTAATGGTAATGTTGTTTCCGAGGATGTTTTACCTGTTGTGACGCCCGTATTCGATTCGACAAATTAGCGGGTGGCTGTATGATAGGAGTGCATGAGAAATTTTTTACAGAGATTTTTGTATATTGATTGGATATTGGTTGGAGCGACTATACCGCTTTTGTGTGCCGGCTTGGTTACCATGAATTCGTTCGGAGGTGATATTGGTGCCGCGGGAACACATTTTTTCATTAGACAAATTATTTGGATTGTTATATCTCTTGGCATTTTTTTTGGTTTAGCAACGACAGATTTTCATTTTTTACGAAAGACATGGGTTTCTGTGGCATTATTTGTATTTTCATGTGCGAGTTTGAGCCTGTTATTTTTAATTGGTCATATATCGCGAGGCGCCGCCAGCTGGTTCTCCTTCGGAATTTTTTCGCTTCAACCATCGGATTTTGTGAAGCTCGCTCTTATTATTATTCTGGCGAAATATTTTTCTCGAAGACATATTGAGATTGCCAATATTCGCCATATTGTAGTTTCTGGTTTTTATGCTTTCATAATTTTTTGTTTAGTTTTGATCCAGCCGGCTCTCGGCTCGGCGATTATTATATTTTTTATCTGGATTGGTATGGTATTGATTTCCGGTCTCTCGAAGAAACATTTAGCAATAATGTTTTTAATCGGTATTGTTGTATTTTCCATTTCATGGAGTTTTGGCGTAAAACAATATCAGAAGGATCGTATTTTGAATTTTATCCATCCGCTGACAAATATACAGGGAACGGGCTATAACGCATATCAATCGACAATTGCTGTCGGTTCGGGTGGTTTTATTGGAAAAGGTGTGGGCTACGGCACTCAATCGCGATTAAAGTTCCTTCCTGAGTATCAGACGGACTTTATTTTCGCGGCGTTTGCCGAAGAATGGGGTTTTATAGGTTCAGCCATCCTTTTCTTTCTTTTTGGAGTTATTATCTGGCGAATCGTCCGTATTGCGATGTCGGGTCAGACTAATTTTGAAATATTATTTGGTGCAGGCGTCGCACTTCTTCTGACAGTGCAGTTTATCGTCAATATTGGCATGAATATAGAGCTTTTGCCGGTGACGGGCACGACCTTGCCGTTCGTTAGCTATGGAGGTTCGCACCTTGTAACTGAATTTGCAGCTCTCGGTATTTTGATGGGTATGCGACGCTATTCTCGGGCCGCGCATAAGGACGTTGTTAAAAATGAGTTTGTCGGTCCGGCATAGAGCAATGTGATTACGGGACGAGTATTATAGTCTGTAGAGAGCTAAGGTTTTTTCGAACATCATCGCAATCGAGAAGTCCGTTTTTATCCGTTTATGAAAATTGCGAGCATATTCTTTCGCGGTTTCTTTGTTTGTAAGCATAAAATCAATTGCCGTGGCAATTTCTGCAGGTTTTTTTGGTTGAATAAGAATGCCAGAATTCATGTCCTCGATGAGTTCGGGTATTCCGCCGACCGCGGTTGAAATAACAGGAACATCGGCGTACGCTGCTTCAAATAGTGCATACGGTAGGCCTTCTTTTAATGAAGTAAGTGTAAAAACAGAAAAAGCTTTTAGGTAGATTGGCGCTTGATTAATAAAACCTGCGAAATAAATCGAATCTTTCAAGTTGTTTTGTGCGACGAGATCACGTAATTCTTTCTCGAGATTGCCGTTGCCGATAATAATTACGTAAATTTTCGGAAATTTCACGATTACTGTTTTTAAAGCTTCTATTAAATAAGAGAGACCTTTATTGAAGTGAAGTTCTGAAATTGTTCCGATAATATCTCTATCGGAGAGAGAAATGTTCTTTCCTTCGATTATACTTATTTTTTTTTCGAAAAAACCAAGAGCTTCTTTGTGGCTCAAATACGAAGGCGGTGATATACCGAGAGAAATTTGAACTATTTTTTTTCTGACAAAAGGAAATTGCAGTGCTTGGCGGGTCTCTTTTTGTGAAAGCGTGATAATGTGTGTGCAGAGTACCATTGTAAACCATGAAAACAGGGCAATGAGGCTTTTTTGGATACGGGACCGGTCTTCGTTCCATGCCCAACCGTGTGCCGTATATATTATTTTTTGTATTCCAGCTAAACGTCCTGCCAAAGCTCCCAATCCGCCAGCTTTTGGGCTGTGTAAATGCAGAATATCAGGTTTTTCGTTTCGTACAATTTTCCATATACCGGTCAGGGATCCAAAATCTTTTGAAATACTAACGTCTCTACCTAATGTTTGAAGAGAAATGGTTTTAATGCCCGCTTCATCGAGTTTTGTTTTCAGTATTCCTTCTCCGCCGAGAGCTACTGCCACGTTAAAGCCTTCTTTTGAGGCTTCGGTTGCCATATCGAAAACATGACGCTGGGCACCGCCCCAGTTTGACTTGGTTATGATATAAAGCACTTTCATCCTTTTACAATATCATATTTTGTAGTGTATGATAATGGAATGCTCGGTTCGAGTAAAAAAGAGTCTTTTGTGTTGTTTTTAGGGGATATTGTCGCTTTGGCGTTATCTCTTCTTTTATCCCTTGTCATCCGATATGGAGGGCAGTTTTCGCTTGGTGTGTTCATTGTCCATGTTATTCCGTTTCTTTATTTGTTCGCGGCGTCAATTTTGGTCTATTTCATTGCTGGTCTCTACGAGAAACATACTCTTATTTTAGCAAGCAGAATTCCGCAAACACTTATCAATGTTCAAATAGTCAATGCTATTGTGGCGATTGCTTTTTTTTATTTTGTTCCGTATTTCAATATTAATCCGAAGACATTTTTGTTTATTTATCTTGTTATCGCTTTAATTTTGAGCACAATATGGCGTATGTCGTATTTGTCGGTATTCCACTCGAAGAAAAAGCAGCCGGCAATTTTGATTGGAGAAGGGGATGACGCGCAACAGCTTTATAATGAAATAAACAACAATTCACGTTACGGAATTCAATTTGTTGAATGGCGGAAAAAAGCCGACAATCAGATTTTACCTCTTATAAAGTCAAAGAACGCAACTTTTGTTGCGGCGGATTTCAATGATCCCACGGTTCGCGCTTCAATGCCTGATTTATATAGTCTGATTTTTTCAGGAATAGAATTTTTGGATATTCGTGATTTGTATGAAGACATTTTCGATAGAATAGCGTTGTCACGCATCGATGATGCATGGTGTTTGGAGAATATTTCAACTTCATCGAAAACATCTTTTGATTTTATTAAGCGTGCAACGGATATTTTGGTCTCTGTGTTTTTGGCAGTTAGTTCTCTCGTTGTATATCCATTTGTATATCTAGCGATCAAGCTCGACGATAGAGGAGTTATTTTTAGCTATCAGACTAGGGTTGGTGAGCGTGGCAAACCGGTACGTATTATGAAGTTCCGAACGATGAGTGTGGCGAATGATCATGGAAAATGGGGAGCTTCAGGTCAACAGAACGTAGTGACTCGTGTCGGTAAAATACTTCGAAAAAGCCGAATCGATGAATTGCCGCAATTATGGAATGTTTTGAAAGGTGATATTTCATTGATTGGCCCCCGTCCGGAATTTCCTGATCCTGTGGCTCTGTATAGCTCTAAAATTCCATATTATAATTTGCGCCATATTGTGAAGCCGGGACTTTCCGGTTGGGCACAGATTTACGGGCAACATGCGCATCACGGTATCGGTCTCAAAGAGACGACAAATAAATTGTCGTATGATCTCTATTATATTAAAAACCGTTCGATTCTTATTGATTTTAAGATTGCCTTGAGAACATTGAAGGTTCTAATTTCATTTGCAGGAAAATAAATAATATGTCGAAAGAATCAAAAAAATATATCGTGACGGGCGGTGCGGGCTTTATCGGTTCACATCTTCTTGATGCTTTGATTGGGCGTGGGGATTCGGTCTTTGTCATCGATAATCTTTCAAGTGGAAGTAGATCGAATGTCAATCCGAAAGCCGAATTGATAGAAGGTGATGTTCGCGATGCGTTATTTATTGAAAAAACTATTGCCGATATAAAACCAGATGGAATTTTTCATATGGCGGCCATTGTCAGTGTCCAATTTTCCATTGAACATCCTGAAGAAACATTTGAAATTAATGTTACAGGAACAAAAAATGTCTATGAAGCCGCTGGTGGTGTACGAATCATTTTTTCTTCGTCAAGTGCCGTTTACGGTGATGTACCAGCTGACGCAATTTCTGAAAATGCACCCCTGAATCCAAAAAGTCCGTATGGTGAACATAAAAAGACAGGGGAACAGTATGCAACTGTATCATTGAGATATTTTAATGTATTTGGCTCACGACAGCGCGGAGACAGTGCTTACGCAGGAGTCATTGCGCGTTTTCTGAAAATGAACCAATCGGGTAAACCTCTAACTGTTTTTGGCGATGGATTGCAGACGCGTGATTTTGTTCATGTAAGCGATGTCGTTGCGGCTAATATCGCGGCTATGGATGCTCTAATAGTGTCGGGAGAAGCTATTAATGTAGGTTCGGGTATCGCTACATCTGTACAACAAATTGCTGAAATTTTTGCGGAAAAGAGTCCTCTTGGACGTAATGCAATACAGTATCTTCCTCCTCGAATTGAACCTAAAAATTCTCTCGCAGATATTTCGAAAGCTCAAAAGCTACTGAAATGGTCGCCGAAGGTCACTTTAAAACAAGGAATTGCATTATTGTGCGATATGCATTAATATCAGCTCTACATCTTTATTCGAGCCTATATGATAAAAACTAGAGCACTTGCCGTTTTCATACTGATTGGAGCCATCGCGATTGGTTTTTTTAATTATTATTCGCAGTTTAAGCCGGCTTCTGCTGTCGGTCGTTTTCCGTTTAAATTAGGTCTCGACCTTGCGGGCGGTTCGCATCTCGTCTATCAGGCTGATTTGTCGCAGATTCCCGCTTCGGAGGATTCCGATTCGATGATCGCTCTTCAAAACGTCATTGAAAACCGTGTCAATGCATTCGGCGTTTCAGAGCCGTTGGTTGAAGTCCAAGGCGGCAATCAGTTGATTGTCGAATTGCCGGGCGTGACGGATGTTAATCAAGCAATCGCTAATATCGGACAGACGCCGGTTTTGGATTTCCGTTTACTTGCTTCGACGACTCAGGCAAAAATTAGCGCTTCAACGACCATGACGAGCGACCAAAAAACCGCGGCAATTGAAGCAGCATT
>Ga0302280_1001379_pt1 | contig 20085 bp, 17 predicted proteins | sample III_Fen_E1_1_FD_198771 | JGI IMG/M metagenome (GOLD analysis project Ga0302280, IMG submission 198771) | Peat permafrost microbial communities from Stordalen Mire near Abisko, Sweden - III_Fen_E1_1 | ecosystem: Environmental > Terrestrial > Soil > Wetlands > Permafrost | place: Sweden: Abisko... | reverse complement strand
GCACGGCAATCTCATTTGCTCGAACGCCATTTTGAATAAGTTCGCGAGCACGGTCGGCGACGAAGTTGGCCTCATCACCTTCATCGAAGCCACTGTAGAGGGCAATTTTCTCCCCTTCTGCATTCTTAGTAAAAAGAGTTTTCTTCTTGCGGTAAATATTTTTATCGATAATGCCATTGGCGGCGGCAAGAATGGTCTGCGTTGAGCGATAATTTTCTTCAAGAATGATGACGTTTGCCGCAGGATAATCTTTTTCAAAATTAAGTATGTTTTGAATATTAGCTCCGCGCCAGCTGTAGATGGTCTGATCGATGTCACCCACTACAGCAATATTTTGATGCTTTTGTGCAAGAAGTCGCGCAATCATGTATTGCACTTTATTTGTATCTTGATACTCGTCGATATGAATGTATTTCCAGATTTGCTGGTAGTGAGCAAGCACTTCTTTATTATTGGCAAGGAGACGAGCGGTTTTCAAAAGTAGGTCGTCGAAGTCAAGAGCTTTCTCTTCCTTCAGAATTCTTTCATATCGCCCCCAAACGTCGCTTACAATGCGGCCAAGATAGTCACTGTCAGATTCATCGGCATATTCTGATGCAGTGACATAATCACCTTTTTCGCGGGAGATAATAGAGAGGATACGATTTGGCTCGAATTGTTTTGGGTCATAGCCACCTTCTTCGAGAGCTTCCTTTACTGCCCGTCGGGAATCACTGCGGTCAAAAATAGAAAAATGTCGTGGAATGCCGAGGAGCTGAGCATTCTCTTTAATAATATGAACGCCGAGTGAGTGAAAGGTGCTTAAGAATGGCCTCTCTGACATACTAATAGGGCGATTGATCTCTTTATCCGCAGAAAGAAGATGGTCGACGCGGTCTCGCATCTCTTTTGCCGCTTTGTTGGTGAAGGTAATAGCCAAAATCTCGCTTGGAGCCACACCTTTATGTATGAGATGAAGAATGCGATGAGTGATGGTCTTCGTCTTCCCTGCTCCGGCGCCAGCAAGTATAAGCAAAGGGCCGTCAGTTGAGATGACAGCCTTTTTTTGCTCGCTATTTAAGCCATGGAGGTAGGAAGCTTCGTTCATTGCTGACCTACTATATCACGCTCGCCCACCCTCTCCAAAAATTCTTTCCTTTTAGCCAATTTTAGACAAGATGTCGTTGCTTCTGTCTCTAAAATCAGCAATAACTTCAGCAACAATTTCGTCTAGATTTGGTATTTTTTCGTTTAGATAATCGAACACAGCTGTATTGTCTTCGCCGAGATCTGATTCTGCAATAGTAGCAAACTCTTCTTTTTCAGAGTCAGATAAAAGTGGAATGACACGAATCATGATTGATTGAAAGATGACCTTGCCTGTTTGCTCCACAATTTCCTCCTGCTGATCCTCCGGAAGACTTTCGATGTTCAATGTGTCAAATAATGTTTGTTTTAAATCTTTCATATTGTTTTGTTAGAAGCGTCCGCGTGGTCTTGGAACAAAGTATGGACGAGGTGGTGGGCCGTTAGGATTGATAAACGTGCTGCGTGTTGGGTACTTCCAAGCATGGATTTCGTTTCGGTGAAGCCAACGTTGATAATTTTCTTCCCATACTGAGCTATAACCCCGTGTTTGTTCACAGACTTTCACAATGTGTTCTCGAGGAATACCTGCTTGTCCATATTTATGACTGTCGCGAAGAAGGGTGTTAGCAATAAAATGTTTTCGAGCAGTGCTTTGTGCAGAATATATCGGATGGGATCGAAGTGTCTTGTCGATGTGTTGGTAAGCTTCGTGCGTTGGAGTGTGGTCTATAGCATTTGGTCGCCAGTTGACCTTAATGTGTTCTGGAAGATGATGATATTTTTTGTGAATGAGAGAGTGTCCGCGCTCGTGATGTCCTCCAGTGAGATGAGGAGTGCCGTGTCCTTGTGATGAAACATGTTCTGCTGCCATCGCTCCAGATCCGTGTCCACTACCCACTAACTCATGAGAAGGACCTCCAGCAGGAGGAGGAATATGTCCAGCGTCTGGAGAAGGGGCAGGGCTTCCTCCTCTTGCGTGGGTCGGATGATTAAAATGCTCGGCACCTCCAAGGTGAAGATGTGAAAGGGCACGGCTTGAACCGATATTTGTTGCCACTCCAATAGCGGCCATGGCAAGTAATTTATTTCTATTCCATTTGCGTTTCTCGTCATCTCGAGTTCCTTTTGATTCCTGGAGTTTATGGTAGGTCTCTTTAATATCTTTTTCTCCTCCACCAAAGGCATTTCGAATATCGACTATGGCTTTTTCGTAACGCTCACCAGATTTGTCTTTCCAATAGGTTTCAATTGCCTTGTCTGTTCCTATGATAGCAAGACTTGATACTCCCCATGAAAATATTCTATAAGCGGCAAGGACAGGCAGACTTACCCCAACAGCTGTTCCTCCTAATACGTACCCTCCAGCCACTCCAACAAGAGAAATGCCGAGACCTGTGAGCATCTTCTTTCCCGGAGACATTGAGGCATAAGAATCCATCACACGCTCGTAGATATTTTTATTGAGATCTTTTTCTTTTGAAGAAAAGTTTTCAACACATTTTTGGTTGAAGAATTCATCTTCATTGAGCATATATTTGAGGAGTTTTCCGTTTCTGAAATTACGTAGTAGGAGGTCTCGCTCAGCCTCACTTATTTTTCCTGCCCGAATATCCTTCTCGTGTTTTTCGTAATATTCTTTCGTGTGCTTTGGATCATTTCTCTTGTCAGTATTAAATTCTTCTAAAAGAAAGCCCATCTCGTCCTCAGAAAGCACACCCCCTTCTTCAGAGAGTTTTTCAAGGGAACCTTTCCTTGCATCAAACATTGCCTGTCCGAGAGCAGTCACAGCCTCTGTGTATGCCTTCTTAGCTTCAACGAGAGACGCAGGAGGAACAGCCTCTTCTTTTTTTGAGAAAGGACTTTTTAAAGCCTGCCATATTTTATTGAGACCACTCGCCTGTTTCTGGGCCTTAAGATAGTCTGAATATTCAGTAAGATATGAGTCCCGAGCCTTCTTTAGTTCATCTTCAAGTTTGTCGAGGCTTCCTTGTTCTGGACTTGTTCCTTTCTCAGCATAAAGAAGCTCGGCAACTTTTTCACGTAGGCCGTAGGTAGGTGGAATGTCTTCAATTCGTATGACGCTATCTTTTGTGCGTAGATCCGCAATATAACTTTTCAATATTGCAGCTGAAAATACAGTATGACTTCCTTGAACCTCCTTCAACTCATCGAGAAGAGTGTATAGCTCATCAAAATTTGCAGCCTCTTTAATTCTTTTTGTTCTCTCCATCTTCTCTCTTTCTTCTTGAAGGGTTTCGTTGTTACTTTTTGGTTCCTCTTCCTTAGGAGTATCTTTTTTATCGAGTGCAGCCAGCTCTGCTTCTGCCTTGGCTAGTCTCTCGAGTTGTTCTGCTTCTTGGGCCTTTAGTTTTTCTATTTTTGAAGCTCTAGCTTTGCGGAGAGAACGGGCCATGTCTCGGTCACCTTCTTCTTTGTCGACTACACGGGCGATTGTATCTTCTATCTCTTTTAATTTTTCCTGTATGGTCTTAAGAAAATGCTGTATTAAAGCAATTCTGTCCAGTACCGTTTGCCTCTCTTGAGAGGACGGGTCAATTTTTTCAGGATTTTTCTTTGATTCTTGTTTTTCTTCAGGAATGTTTTCAGGTGGGGTCTTCGTTTTCGGTTCCTTCTTTTTTGACTCGTTAGGTTTTTTTGGTCCTGAAATACGGAATAAAAGAAAATCTTCTAACTCCTTGTCGGCAAGATTTTTTATTTTGTTGAATAAATGTATATCCTCTGGTCGGATGAGATTGACATTTTCAGTGTCGTAACCTTTTTCCTTCGCAATGAGATAGGCTTCGATACGATGCAATTCTTCCACCTTTGAATCGACAAACTCTTTTATCTCAGGGTCGTCTGTGCCGAGTTCTTGAGCCTTTTCCATCTTCTTGATTAAAAGAGAGACTCGAGATTGTAGGATTGATAGTGCTCGTTCGTCGTCCTCACTTCTGTTTACCGCCACTCTTTTTCGGTCGAGTAATCGAAGGTAATTGTGTTCATGGGGAGAATTAACAACTTCGGCAAATTCTTCTTCACTTACATTTTGCAACTCAATCAAACTGTTTAAATCACCCGCATAGATAGCAGTTTCAGGGTCTAGCTTTGGGAGATTAATAGTAGGATCGTTCTGTTGTGCATTCTTTGCTTCAAGATAGGCTTTAATTCTATTCAATTGTTTTAGTCTTGCTGCAATAAATATCTCTGCATTCGGATCCTGTTTAGTCGTTTTTATAGTGGAGTGATTTTTTTCAGCACTCTGCATCTTGGTAAGAAGCTCATTTACTCTAGGAAGTAAAATAGAAGGATCAATTTGTTTTGCTTTTTCTTCTGCAAGCTCTTCTGCTGTGCGGGCTTTTATTTTTGGAGGAATCTTGCTCTTTTCATTGTTCTTTCTAATATTTGTTATAAGGTCTTCAACGACTGGTTTTTTACTGTCAGTTTTTCTGGACCCATGTTTTTTAGGACTTCTTTTTTCTCTTGGCATTATCAAGATTGCCTTCTTGTCGAGAAGATTTTTAAGAGTGCTGATTAATTTAAAAGAAGTCTTTTCTTCAATCGGAATGAGGATTTTTCCTATTGCCTCTCGGAACTCCTGCATTGATTGTTCTCCGGCCGCAAGCTTCTTTAATTCCACATTCATTTCCTTGAGAGGATCCTCAAGTTGTTTTGGATTGTAGAGTCGTCTTCCTCCTGTCCTAGATTGAACAAAAAAAGGAGACGAGGAAAGTAATTTCTCATTAAATTCGTCCCAAGTGCTCATTCCTTCAAAATCTGGCGAAGTAGCCTCTATGGGTTTTTCAGCTACTGGAATAGGTGATGCAACAGTAGCTTCACTTTCAGTGTCATCCACTTGGGGAGCAGTAGTGGCAGATGGTGCTGGTTGCGCGACAACAGTAGCCTTAGAAGGCTTTTGTTTGGTTCGGGCACGCGCCGGAACTTTTGGAGATGGTGAAATAGAAGAGGCTTCATTTGCTGGAGCAGGAGCTTCCTCCGGGGCTTTCTTCTCTTCCTCGGGTGCCGGTGTAGGAATGGGTGGCTTGGAAAGCTCGCCGTCGAGATCAAACATCCTTTCTCTCAGTTCTTGTAATTTTATGTTGCCATCTTTAGATTTTTGATAAAGCTCAGCTCCCAACTCTTCTTTGGCTTGGCGTTCTGCTTCGCTGTCCCCTTTTTTAGGGGCGAATTCGCCTGCACTATTATTTTGATTTGCCAGTTCCTCTTCTATTTTTTCAATTTGTTTGTTTATTTGTTCCTTCTCTTTCACTATTTCTTCCTTCGATCGCAGTTTAGTAGTTTCTTTCTCCATGATTAAAACATAATACCATTTTCTTGACAGGTTGTCTGATATGGAGCTTATCCCCAGAGGTCATTGACGTGCGCCTCTCAGGCGGTATCATTAGGAGGTACAGATAGAACGTAAGAGAATGGCTAAATAGAGCCATTTTATAGCTGATTACGACAGAAACTCCAGAATTATCATAATCCCAAGGCTTATTTTATATAGTCGGTCTGGTTCCTCTAAAAGAATAGTTTCCAAGATTCTGCCCGTTGGCGGAATATTCTTGTTTTTAGCCATATTTTCAGTACCAAAGGCTGCTGAGGCCGGTGTCTTTTCCTTTGTGAGTGGATTTTTTACCACTACTAGTGCTCAAACGGTGACCGCTACGAGCGATACCGATATGAATTCTCAGCAGATCACTCTTCTCCAGGCCCCTCTTAATCCAGATATTACTGCTACTAGCACTACTGCAGGACCCACTACCTTGGTGACCGGCAATTCTCTTGTCTCATCTGCAGGTCCGGAAGGGTCTGCCGCCGACGTTGCTAGTCTCCCTACTTCTGACGAGATCAGTACCTATACCGTTCAGCCAGGCGATACATTACAGTCAGTTGCTAAGATGTTTAACGTAACGACAAACACCGTGGCTTGGGCCAACGACATAAGTGCTAAGGCCGCCCTGCATGTTGGTGACACTCTTGTAATTTTGCCTATTTCCGGTATTCAGCACACGGTAAAGAAGGGTGAGACCTTGAAGAGTATTGCTAAAGATTTTAGTGGAAATGTCGACGACATTGCGCAGTTTAATAATCTTGCAGACAACGCCTCTCTTACTGTAGGAGAGACAATTATTATTCCTGACGGTGAATTATCTGCTCCTCCGACTACTACATCTTCGAAGGCGTCGTCCTCTAAATCATCGAAGAAGTCCTCTCTTGTTCCCGCTTCTACTACCGACAATCCTGATACGACTGCTCCTCTTCTAGACACAGGCTCTGAAGGTGGATCATCTGGTAGCTCAATCGAGCCAGTGGTGTCGAGTTCAGATTCTGATGATCACATGATCGATCCAAACGGCTACTTCATTCGTCCTATTACTGGAGGAGTTCGCACTCAAGGATTACATGGCCACAATGGAGTTGATCTCGCTAGTGCTAAGGGGACACCTATCATGGCCGCCGCAGATGGAGTTGTTATTATTAGCCGATCTTCTGGATGGAATGGAGGATATGGTCAGTACATTGTAATCAGTCATCCAAATGGCATGCAGACACTCTATGCTCACCTAAGCGAAAATGATGTTTCAGTAAATGATGAAGTAAAGCAGGGACAGGTCATTGGTCTTATGGGTGAAACGGGCTTAGCTACGGGCTACCACGTACACTTTGAAGTTCGAGGTGGAGCAAATCCATTCTAGCTTTATAAATCATTTTTTTGCGTCAGTCTTTTTGCCGAAGGCGATATTGAAGAGCTTCCAGTACGTGTTTTGTTTCAATTTCTTTTGAGGAATCTAGGTCGGCAATTGTTCGTGAAAGTTTGAGAATGCGATGGTAGGAGCGCATGGAAAGATTTAATTTTTGCACTGAGTCGTGAAGAATAGACGAGCTTTCTGTATTGAGATGTATAAGAGATTCTATTTCTTTTGGACCCATCTCACTATTTGTTTGTATAGATTGCAGATTGGTTGAATTAAATCTTTCTTTTTGGATCAGTCGAGCACCAGAGACCCTCTTTTGTATTTCATCGGTTGTGTACCCTTTCCTTTTATTTAATAACTGATCTTTGTCTAGTGTAGGAACTTCAATCCATATATCGATACGGTCTATGATGGGGCTGGATAATTTCTTTCTGTAACGTTCAATACTTTTTGGCCCACAGGTACAGACTCGGTCCGTGGCCCCGAGGTTGCCGCACGGACAGGGATTCATCGTAGCTATAAGGATAAAATGTGCTGGGTAGGTAAAGGAGTATTTATTTCTAGTGAGATGAATAACTCCCTCTTCGAGGGGTTGTCGTAATGTAGTAATGACTTCGAGATGAAACTCAGGAAACTCATCAAGAAAAAGAATGCCACGATGAGCAAGGGTAATCTCTCCGGGGCGAGTGCTGCTACCTCCTCCAATGAGAGAAGTGCGAGAAATAGTATGGTGAGGTGTTCGAAAGGGTGGATATAAGATAAGGTCATCATGAAGAAGCCCTGCAGAAGAATGAATACTCGTGACCTCCAGAGTTTCCTCAAAAGAAAGTGGTGGCAGAAGATAGGCAAAAGCTTTGGCAAGCAGGGTCTTCCCCGTTCCTGGAGGTCCATGAAGCATTATGCTGTGTCCTCCTGCAGCGGCGATCTCCAATCCCCTTTTTGCCACTTCTTGTCCTTGAATGTCTGAAAGGTCGGCACCAGTTTCTCTTTTTTCTGCGGACATCTTTGTTTGTGGAAAAGGTTTAATAAAAACTTTTTCTGCCCCACTTCTTTTTGTATCTAAATGTGACACTATTTCTTGTAAAGTACTGACTGCAAAAATAGCTATGCCTTCAATGAGAGATGCTTCTACTGCATTCTCAATTGGAACATATACTTCAGTAAAACCCTTGGCCCGAGCTTCTGTGACCTGAGGCAAAACTCCTCGAATACGACGTAGTTTTCCGTCGAGTGACAGCTCGCCTAAAAATAATTTTGTAGACGGGTCGAAGGAAATTTCATTTGAGGCAAGAAGGTAGGCTAAGGCAATGGCGAGATCAAAGATGGGCCCTTCTTTACGCAGATCGGCCGGAGCAAGTGATACAACAACCTTTTGATTTTTACTTTTTGGCGAAGGAAAGCCAGAGTTTTTAATAGCAGCCGAGACTCGGTCGCGGGATTCTTCCACGCCTTTATCCGGCAGGCCGACAATAGAAAAGGCGTGAAGACCTCTTGCAAGGTCAACCTCTACACTTACGATTTCTGCTTTAAGCAGATGATGTTGAGCACTAAATACTTTGGCAAAGCCCATTCAGCTATTGAAGCATGAATGGGCTTAAATTTTGCTCAAATAAAAATAAATTCTTTATGAGATCTTATGCGGCATGGGCAATGCAGGTACGTGCTGAAGGGTTTGCTTCGAGGCGATCATGAGGAATTTCCTCTCCTCCAATTTCGCAAGTGCCATAGGTGCCATCTTCTATTTTTTCGAGTGCGTGCTTCACGTCTCCGAGCTGAATTTCTAATTGCTTGAGAATAGCGGTATTTTCTTCATAGCCATCGATCTGATCTGCCACTTCCATACGGTCAGCGTTTGAAGCATCAGGATCAGTAGGCATGGCCTGCCAGTCAGCTGGGTTTTCAGGATTTTGATGGCCTACAGTCTTAAGCTCAGCTTCTAATGTTTTTAATTCCTCTTCCAGTTTTGTTTTAAAGTGTTGAATGTCTTTCATGACGTTATTTTAGCATATTAATGAATGAGCTTGCTTTTTGCTAGACGATTGAGAATTTCTTGAAAGGTAGCTGTATTTGTTGTGAAGACGATTGTACTTGGGTCAACGAATGAGTAGAAGAAAACAATATTTCCCGAAGGATCGATTAAGGCTCGAGTGTCTTTGTTGTCGATGACCTTGTCCTCAAAAGAGTAAGTAGATGTTGCTGTTGAAATACTACTTGTGCTGGTATTTGAAATACCAAGTGGAGTGGTAAAGAGACCACTAATGTTGTCGGCCATGTCTGGCTCCCACTGAAGCATGCCAGCGTAGGCACTGCCATAGTCATTGGTGGTCAAAATAAGAAGAGGTTCGTTGTCGCTGTATGAATGAAAGCCAAAGAAAAATTGTGGATCAAGGGCACGCAATAAACCAAAAGGAATTTGAGTATCGAGAGCAGTAATAAATTGTTGCGTGTTTGCCGCAGTTGTTGAAGTTCCGTTTGGAACGGTGAAGGTTACTTTTTCGATAGTGCCGAGTGGGAGCTGGCCCCTCTTTTCGTTGGAGATGGCATTAAAGATGGCTGTTGAGGTGAGACCTCCAATATTAATAGTATTATTTTCATCACTTGAGATGATGTCTGAGGCAACAATGTTTGGAGCATTTACAGCGGGTATCGCTTTATAGAAAAAGAAGAAGTATCCTCCGACAAGAAGAATGATAATAAGCAGAGCTAGGCTCATAAGAATATAGCGGAGATTTTTTGGTGAACGAAGAGAGGTAGCTTCCTGAAACTCAGCACTTCGATCTCTTCGCTTACTTTCGGCCATTTTAACAACGGAGACGTTGTCCTTTTTTACTGCATCCGCAATGTCTTCTTTAAAGGTTCTAAGTTTTGGAAGCTCTGGATCCATGTGTTGTGTAGGGGCTAGTTAGCTGATGGCGACTGTGGTGGTGGATTGCGTCGAGGGGAACGTCTTGCTGACGTAGGAGATGGTGAATAATTGCTTCGTCCGGTATTGAGGAGGTATTTTCGAGCATTCTGATCGAGGTCGAGGAAGTCGTCGACGGCGGCCTTAAGCATACCTGATGATGACTTTCCGAAAGAGGCCACTTCTACCTGACAGCCCTCATTCATCTTTAAGTATTCTACAAGAGGGACAAAGTCGCCATCGCCGGAGATGATAATAATAGTGTCGAGCTTTGGAGCCATTTTAATAGCATCTACGGCGAGGCCGACATCCCAGTCTGCTTTCTTGGCACCTCCAGAGAAAACCTGAAGATTCTTAGTCTTTGTTTCAATGCCCATTTTCTCAAGAGCTTCGAAAAAGCCTTTTTCTTCACCCGTTTCTGTGGTGATTACATAGGCAATAGCACGAATAAGGACGCGATTGGCTAGAGCATCCTTTACAATGGCACCAAAATTTACACGGGCATGATAGAGATTCTTGCCGCTGTGATAGAGGTTTTGAGCGTCGATGAAGATTCCGACTCGTTGCTCCTTGTGTTTTATGACAGTCATTTAGATTAAGAACTTCTACTTCTTCTTTAATTCAAGCTTTCGAACTACGGCCTGATATCGCTTAGGATCCTTCTTTTGAAGGTATTTCATATGAGTCTGACGGTCAGCAACCATAGCCAATAGGCCACGTCGTGAGTGGTTGTCTTTCTGATGTTTCTTCAAGTGAGAGGTCAATTCCTCGATACGCTTGCTCAAAATACCGATTTGCACCTCAGGAGAGCCAGTATCCTTGTCGTGGATGTGGATTTCCTTGATGATTTTGGTCTTTTTAGACTTAGTTAACATGATGAAAATATGGTAGCACGCAAGGTCATTTTTTGCAATACTCTGGGCATGGTATGATTATTGTACGACATTATGGACCTTCAAACCTTAAAAAGGCAGTTTTTAGAACATTTAGAGATTGAAAAGGGCCGGAGCTTAAAAACAATAGCTAATTATGACCATTATCTAACAAGATTTTTGGATTTTTCTAAAATTACTGACCCTAAGGGTATTACGGATGATGTGATCAGAGAGTTTCGTCTTTGGCTTAATCGTCAGGAAGTGCCTTTTAAGAGAGCTGGCTATGCAGACACGCTCAAGAAGAAGACCCAAAACTACTATTTGATTGCATTGCGGGCCTTTTTGAAATATCTCGCTCGTCGAAACATCACTTCACTCTCTGCGGAACGCATTGATCTTGCTAAGATCCCCGAACGCTCGCTTGATCTTATATCAAGCGACGAGCTCGAACGCTTTCTTCACGCCCCTTCCGGTGCAGATGTAAAGGAACTTCGTGATCGAGCTATGCTCGAGCTCCTCTTCTCCACGGGTCTTCGTGTGTCTGAGCTCTGTGCCCTGCCCCGCGACCTTGATCTTAAAAAAGATGAATTTGCTGTACGTGGCAAGGGTGAAAAGGTACGAGTAGTCTTTCTTTCTGATACAGCTCGCCAGGCAGTGCAAGCGTATTTAAAGAAGCGCGCCGATATGGACGATGCCCTCTTTGTAAGCTTGGCTGGTAGAGGAAAAGAATCTCGACGACTGACTCCCCGCTCCGTCGAGCGCATTGTAAAATTTTATGCCATTAAGGCTGGTATCTCCAAGAAAGTAACACCCCATGTGGTGCGTCACAGCTTTGCCACGGATCTTCTTTCAAATGGAGCAGACCTCCGTTCCGTGCAGATGCTTCTCGGTCATGCAAACATCACTACTACTCAAATATATACCCACGTCACTGACAAGCATTTAAAGGAGATTCATAAGAAGTTTCATAATAAGAAGTAGGACTTAAAGTATAAATAAAAAAACAGGGACCCGAGAGGATCCCTGTTGCCTTTGGCCGAGAAGCCGCAGGAAATCTCGAAGTGAGATTTTAGAAGAAGTTGCCGGCTTTTTTAAGCCCTGGCTTTGGGTGGCACGAACGTGACCTTGACCCGGATGTCGTCGACGACTTCTAGGACGAGCCCGAAAAGTCTTTTGATTTCTTTCTTCGCTGTCTTTGCGAGCTCTATGGCTTGCCTGATCCAGCTAGTTTCGTCTGCCCGGGCGCTGAGGTGTTCTTTCTTTCCACCCACGAATGTTGGGAGGAGACCCTCGAGCCAGTCGATGGCCAAAGAGTATTTTGCACGCAGTTCCGCCTTCAGTTCTTCTTTTGTTTTTGTCTTTATTTTTTTCATTATTATCAGTATTTCAATTTTGCGATACGAAGCATTTTTACCCCGTATTCCCGTCGCAATTTATACTCCTCTTTTATCGAAAAGTAAAGGTCTGTGTTACACTTTTTGTATGTCAAAAAAACTAAGAATAATCTGTTGGAATGTGAACGGTATTAGAGCCTGGTATAAGAAAGGGCTACTTGAATGGTTGAAGACGGAAAGCCCGGATATTTTTTGCGTTCAAGAGACAAAGGCACATCCCGACCAGCTCCCTGAAGACCTCTTAAACATCGAAGGATATACCTCCTATTTTGATCACTCCAAAACAAAGAAGGGTTATAGTGGTGTTGCTGTGTGGACAAAAATTAAGCCAGTGAAGGTTGAGTATGGTCTCGGTGTTGAAGCACTTGATCAGGAGGGACGTTTTCTCGCCTTACATTTTTCAAAAAAAGAATTAGGAAAAGATGTGGTGTTTATGAATACATACTTCCCTAATGGCGGAGGTGGTCCAGTTCGACTTCAGTACAAACTCGAGTATTATGATGCATATTTAAAATATGCAAATAAACTTCGCAAGACTGGAAAGGAAATTATTTTTTGTGGAGATGTAAATACAGCACATACAGAGATAGATCTTGCTCGTCCAAAAGAGAATGAAGACAATACAGGATTTCTGCCAATTGAAAGAGCGTGGCTTGATAAGGTGGTGAAGGCTGGCTATGTAGATATCTTTCGCCATTTTTATCCAACAAAAAAAGAAGCATATACCTATTGGGACATGTATACACATGCACGTGACAGAAACGTGGGGTGGCGTATTGATTATTTCTTTCTGTCTCCGGATTTAGTAAAGAAAACAAAGAAGACAGGTATTCTCGATGAAGTGTACGGATCGGATCACTGTCCGATTTTTCTTGAACTTGAGCTTCCGCTATAAAGGACAGAAGTTATCCACATAATCGTAGTGAATGTCCTTTACATGTCCTTGAGATAGTCTAGAATGTATATCAGAGGAAGTCGCATTTACCCACTTGGCGACTACAAGATCTTTCCGGAAGGATAGCTTGAAAAGTTTAAGAGTTGAGTCTTCAACTTTTACATATGGGTTCCCTCTCGGAACACCTTCAACTTTTGAGACAACGCTCGAAAAACATTTGTCTCGCTATCTCCTCTTATAAGGGCCGCCCCACCTGGACACTTCACTATCAATAGTCCGCGTTGGCGGCTCTTTTTTATGGTCTTTTTTTATTATTTATTCTATTTGACCCAGTGTTTTTTTCTGATTTCTTCGAGATTTTTTTCCTCTTCCCTATCTTTCTTTTCTTTGCCTTTATCCCCTAATTTTTTCAGTACATTTTCAGAAAATGTGGCCAACTCTATGGCTTTTTTAGATAAGTAGCCTTTAGTATTTAGTTTTGGATCCTCAAGTACTTCCTGCAAAAGCGCATGCAAAATATGCCCTACCTTAGGTCCCGGTGGCATTTTGGCTGCTTCCATAATCCCCTTTCCGTCAATAGCCAGCATTCCTACAGAAATAGGATCATGTAAAGCCTCGTCAATCATTGATTTATATTTTCGTAAACGATATGGATTTTCTTTTGGTCGCCCAGTTCCTATTCTGTCGCAAGCGCGTAAATTCATTAGATCCCAAATGTGATCTTTGCCGACGTTTGTAATGATGCGACGTACTGCTGAAAGTGTTACTTGATCGGTGTCTGAAAAAAACATGTGCCAACGAACAAGTTTTGCAACAACATCAATTGTAGAAAGTGGAAAACGTAATTCGTTCAAAATTCTTTTTGTAATCTTTGCTCCCACTACATCATGTCCGTAAAATGTCCTTATTCCAGTCTTTTCGTCAAAACGCATAGTGTGAGGCTTTGCAATATCGTGAAACAAAGCGGCTAAACGTATCTCGAGTGACCATTTCTTGTCCGCAGCATGCTGAAGACTATGCAAAAGGTGCTCCCAAACAGTATAAGCATGGGCCTGAGTTTGTTCCATACCGATTCCCTTTTCCAATTCTGCGCTTATAAATGGCAACATTCCCAGTTTCTGAGCCAAATCAAGGCCAAACATTGGTCTATCGGAGAGCAATATTTTAACTAACTCATCCCGAATACGCTCCTTAGCGATGTTGTTCAAGAGTGAAACGTTGTTTTTAATGGCTTTTTCTGTCTCGATGTTAATCGTGAAACCTAATTGTGCAGCAAAACGGACGGCTCGAAGCATTCTAAGGGCATCTTCCTGAAATCTCTTGTCTGCGGCCCCTACTGCTCGAATAACACCTGCTTTTAGGTCCTCCTGTCCTTTATAAAGATCAACAATCTGTCCTTTAGAAGGATCGAGAGCTAGAGCATTGATTGTAAAATCTCTACGAAGTAGGTCGTCTTCAATCTTGTCACTGAATAACACGGCATCTGGGTGGCGATTGTCAGAATAGGCAGATTCTAAGCGGTATGGAGTAATTTCGACAATACGAAGTGTTTCATCAGTAACAGCTTCGTTTACGACGGCCACTGTTCCGTATACGTTTTCATAGACAGTTTTTGGAAAAAGCGGAATGATCTCCTCAGGTTTAGCGTTTGTCGTAATATCCCAATCTTTTGGGCTAACACCCAATAAATAGTCACGAACACAGCCACCAACAAGATAGGCCTCAAAATCGGCTTTATTCAGAGTTTCGACGATATTTAGGATCTCGGGTGGGATGGAAAGTTTCTTCATGAGTATTTTTAGGAGAGAATCGTCCCTTACAGGGACTGTACAGGCTTCGTATCGTACTCCTATTGAGGTCTTCCCCAGTGGCGATTGTACTCAATCGTCCGTGCGATATACTCAGCCTTTTCGATTCTCCAGCACAAAAAATAAATTTTTTGTGCGGGCAGGGAGAATCGAACTCCCGTCTCGTCCTTGGCAAGGACGTGTTCTACCACTAAACCATGCCCGCAGTGGAATACAATATAACAAATCTTTGATAATTCCACAATTTCTGGTGATTTTAGGGGTTCTGAGGTATGATGTTTTTACGCTCTCGTGGTGAAATGGATATCACAACGGTCTTCGGAACCGTTATTGTGGGTTCGAATCCTGCCGGGAGCACATTTAAAAGGCGAAGCCTTTCTTTAATAGAGCTCCCGAGCAAAGCGTCTGCGCGCTTTGCATGCAGGATTCGAAAAGGTTGAGCATGTCGTGCGGACGATTGAGTACAATCGCCTACTGGGGCGAAGCGAGCACGACGCGAAACCTGTACAGTTCCCGTAGGGAACGAATCCCGCTCTCGTTAATATGTTACCCAAGAAAACCTCCCTTACCCTGGGAGGTTTTCTTCATCTTCCCTACATCAAATCTTTAACCTTTCTTAAGGACCTGTCTTATATAATTGCCACACACTGAGGCAAAAAACATATATTTATCAACAAACTGGGGATAAGTCTGGGGATATGTGTATAAAAGACAGCTTATTTATAGTGCTATTTTACCCTACATCACTCCCCTATTCTGTATATATATGGCTATAAATAAGGTTTTTATCAAAAAAGACAGTAACAAAATAAGACTTTTATTGTCTAAGTATGTTTTGTTTCACGTGTAACATTATAAATAACCCAAATAACGTTAATCATGAAACAAATTAGACCTATTAATCTTATTAACGGTGAGAAAGGTGAGAGGTTTGCTGAAACATACTTACTAAATAAAGGCTTTTTGATTAAAGCAAGAAACTACCGTAAAAAGTGGGGAGAACTAGACATAGTAGCCCAAAAGAATGGAACAATTCATTTTGTAGAGGTTAAGACTGTTACTCATGAAACAAGATTAGTAGTAAATAGCGGCAGTGACCATTTCCGTCCCGAGGATAATGTTCATTCTTGGAAGATAAAGAGACTAAAGAGAGTCATTCAAAGTTATTTGGCTGAGATAGGTCTTTCAATTGAATCAAACTGGCAGTTTGATCTTGTAACCATTTATCTCATGGAAAAAAACTACAAAATATATTATTTTGATGATCTTGTCCTTTAATAGAAAGCAGCTAAAGCTACTTTTTAATGGTCGGAGTGCCGGGATTCGAACCCGGAGTCGCCTGTTCCCAAAACAGGAATGTTAGCCGTTACACCACACTCCGAAATGTTTTTAGAGTGTAGCATGATTGAAGAAAAAAGCCTAGAATGAGCCAATGGCATTTAAAAAGAAAAAAGAAGACTTTGTTTGTGAACACTGTGGAAGGGAAGTGATCGGTAATGGCTACACAAATCATTGCCCAGCCTGTCTTTGGAGTAAGCACGTAGATGTAGACCCTGGCGATAGAAGGGCTCTGTGTGGGGGTTTAATGAAGGTTGTGGCCATTGAAAGAGAAGGAAGAGAATATATGCTTACACATGAGTGTGTTGTTTGTGGTCATCAAAAAAGAAACAGAGTATCAGATAAAGATGATTTTGATATAGTAGCAAAAATAGCTAAAGATCTAACTAATTTGAAGAAATAAGTTGTTTGGCTAGATTAAAACCTCCGTTGTTTTCATAATTTGTAGCGCCTTGAATTGGGTCACCAGAGAAAAGTGCTGACAGACTTTCACCCTCACTTGAGAGAAGGTCTCGGCTTATATAGGACGTAGTAATAGCGCTAACGCTATTGTTTTGGCCACCAGTTGAGACAGAGGTAGAAACAATTCCATCGAGCATGCCGTCCTTTATGATAGCTCCGCCAGAAGATCCCTTTTGAGCGAGTATTGTAGGGCTTGTTACAATGACATCGGTGGCATTATCTCCAGGAAATGTATAGACATTGGCGACGCTTACATTGGCTGACTGTTGTATAAGATTGTTATTCACTGTGTCAGCGCTATCTTCGCCGGCAGGGTAGCCGGTAACACTTATAGAGTCTTGAGGAAGAAGGGTTGAGGTATCAATAGGGATATAAGGGAATGAAGATGGAAGGCTTCCAGAAACACTGCCAACAATGGCAAGGAAGGCATAATCGTATTGGCCAGTGCCTTGTGGATTGCTTTCAGCAATAGTATGGAGGTTGTTTTGGATCCATTGATATGAAAGATGGAGAACCTTTATTTTATAGGTTGCGTGAGCAGGGGAACCAGTACGAGCCACACAGGTATGAGTAGAATCGTTGTAGTAGTCACTTAGGAGAACATATTGAGCGACGTGTGAATTTGTAATGATAATACCTTTTGGATCAACTATGGAACCGCTACCAGTAACAAAGGTAATAGTGTTGCCATTTCGGCTACTGCAGAAGATGTTTACGACAGACTGATTAATACCTGACTGTGTGGCAACAAGTGGAGGAGTGACGGGTTGTGTTGGAGTAGTTGGCTTTGTTGGAGTGGTAGGAGCTTGAACAGGCGCTTTGGCAAGTGGTAACTGTTCAAAGTCAGGAGCTACGATCTGTAAATAAGGGAGTGAGGTGTTATTTTTAGCAACGGTCGGAGTATTTTCTTTTTGTAAATAAATAGAAGGGGTAGAGGTAGTGACAGAGACAGAAGAGGTTGAAGCAGGATAGGGGAGGACAGGCGTTTGTTGTATGTTCCAGCCAAGCAAGGAATAAAGACTAAAGAAAAGGGCACCGATCTTTGCAGTAAGAGAATGGGGAAGAAAGCTCATGAATGTTGTAAGTATAGCAAATTGCGAGAGAAGGAGAGGTCTGATATAGTGGGGGACATTGCGGGATTAGTTTAGTGGTAAAACGACAGTTTTCCAAACTGTGGTCGGGAGTTCGATTCCCCCATCCCGCACATTACAAAAACAAAACCTAGCGTAAGCTAGGTTTTGTTTTTAACTAGCAGAGCGGGATGAGCAAATGTGCCTGCGCACATTTGCGTGGGGAATCGAACAGCGGAGCCAAGTTTCTCAGCAGAGAAACAGGCGAGCTGGTGGCTAGACCTCGTTCTGCAGAGCGAGAGTCGAAGCCGATTCAGTTTTCCCTATGATATACTTCACTTATTATAATTAAGGTAATAATATGGGCTTCGAACAACAAAAATTAGCTTCTTACGAAAATATGAATTTTGAGGAATTACGGAAAGATTCTGTCGCAGGACCAATTTTAGAAAAGAATGCTTTAGAAATTTTACAGACAAAGGATAAAGAATATTTTAATCGTGAGTTTACAGGAGAATTGGATGAACAAGGATATCTTGTTCGTAAGTCTGATGGTAGAGCACTCACTAAGCCTAGTCAAAACATAGAAAGGTACAGAGAAGATGTTGTTGAAATGACCAGAACTGAATTACGAGGTTAAACAATTTATATAAAACAAAAAGCGCTCGCGGTTGCGAGCGTTTTTGTTTTTTCTCCAGAGAAAACTTTTTACTTAACAGCGTCCTTCAAACCTTTAGCTGCGCGGAACTTAGGAACACGCATAGCTGCAACCTTGATAGCTTCGCCAGTTCGAGGATTTCGAGCTGTACGAGCTGCACGCTGCTTGGCTGAGAAGATTCCCAATCCTGCGATTGAAACCTCGTCACCCTTCTTGAGTGAGTTGATGATTGAATCAATGACACAATCTACAGCCTGTTCAGCCTGAACCTTTGTTCCGCCGAGTACCTGCTGTACTGCATCTACAATACCTGCTTTATTCATGTTGGTGATTGTTAAAATAATTAATACGACCTCACTATCGCATTATCATTATATAGTAAGCCATTTTTTGTGCAATACTCCGAGAAGTGGTCGAAAATGCCTATCGAGCGAACTCCACAGAACGTGTTTCTCGGATGACATTGACCTTTATCTCGCCTGGATACTTAAGGTCATTTTCGATGCGAATAGCTATATCCCTAGCCATTTTCTGGGCTTCAAGGTCAGAGATGTCGTTAGGGAAAACGAAGACGCGGATCTCACGTCCAGCCTGAAGAGCATATGATTTCTCCACACCCTTGAAAGAATTGGCAATTCCTTCGAGGTCGCCGAGACGCTTAAGGTAATTTTCCACACTGTCTCGGCGAGCACCTGGACGACCTCCAGAAATAGCATCAGCTGTCTGCACAATGCGTGATTCTAGAGTTTCATACGGATATTCTTCGTGATGTGCTTCCATCGCTTTGATAATTTCTTCACTTGCTCCGAATTTCTGCAAGATGCGACGGCCAATTTCTACGTGAGTACCAGCCACTTCATGGTCTACAGCTTTTCCAATGTCATGAAGTAGCGCGCCTGCTTTGGCAATATTTACATTTGCACCAAGCTCTTCAGCAATCATGCCAGCAATGTGAGCCATTTCTACTGAGTGTTGCAACACATTCTGTCCGTAGCTTGTGCGGAAATACAAACGACCAAGAATAGAAACGATACGAGGATCAAGATTGAAGACTCCCACTTCGTATGCGGCCTGCTCACCCTTCTCTTTAATAATCTTGTTTATTGTATCTTTAGCAAGCTCCACTTCCTTTTCAATTTTAATTGGCTGAATGCGGCCATCTTTAATGAGGGCCTCAAGTGCAACGCGTGCTACCTGACGGCGTACAGGATCAAATGATGAAATGAGAATGGATCCAGGGGAGTCGTCGACGATAACTTCCACACCAGTGATACGCTCGAAGGCTTTAATATTTCGTCCTTCCTTGCCGATAATCTTTCCTTTAATTTCATCTGATGGAATAGGTACGCTTGTAGTGAAGATGTCTTGGCTTACTGAACTTGCAAGACGTTGAATGGTATTGGTGAGGATCTCTCGAGCCTTTTGCTCAAGCTTTTCGTTGTTGGACGACTCAAGCTTCTGCATACGCACAAGAAAATCTTCTTCCTCTTGGCTTTCGATGACGCTAATGAGATTCTTTCGAGCCTCTTCTGCTGTAAGATGAGCCACTTTCTGCAATTCGCGGAGCTTTTCAGCCTCGGCATTTTCAAGTCTTTCCTTGATCTCCTTTGCCTCAGCAATGCGCGTCTTAAGACCCTCAACTTCCTTATCAATATCTACCTGTCGCTTATCCAAAAACTCCTCCTTATTAATGAGGCGATCTTCTGTCTTTTTAATCTTTTCTTCTCGTTCGCGATTTTCTTCTCGGGTCAGCCGTAGGGTTTCTGTGGCCTCCTTCTCAGCTTCAAGGGTGATCTTCTTGGCTTCTTCCTTGGCATCAAGCATCATTTGCTTGATTTCGAGCTCTATCGAACCCTTCTTGCCGATGACAAGAATGATACGCAGAACGTAGCCGAGGCCTATGCCTATCACTCCTG
>Ga0302280_1001375_pt1 | contig 20145 bp, 10 predicted proteins | sample III_Fen_E1_1_FD_198771 | JGI IMG/M metagenome (GOLD analysis project Ga0302280, IMG submission 198771) | Peat permafrost microbial communities from Stordalen Mire near Abisko, Sweden - III_Fen_E1_1 | ecosystem: Environmental > Terrestrial > Soil > Wetlands > Permafrost | place: Sweden: Abisko... | reverse complement strand
TAAAATATAAAGATAAAGGTGTTGAGATTATTAACGACAATAAAAAATTCATGGACAAGCAATTTATGAAAGCTAATTATGATGAATAACACAAGATCAAAAACAATCAGATAGGATATTTAAAAAACACGATAGAATTCTGTTTAAGGCACAACCCTGTTTTACGTTTTATATACAACGAGCAAATTAATCTGACTTAATAATTTGTAATATATTAATATACTGTATATTATATCTTTGTTCTTTGTTCTTTGTTCTTTGTTCTTTGTTCTTGGTTCTTTGTTCTTGGTTCTTTGTTCTTTGTTCTTGGTTCTTGGTTCTTGGTTCTTGGTTCTTTGTTCTTTGTTCTTTGTTCTTTGTTCTTGGTTCTTGGTTCTTGGTTCTTTGTTCTTTGTTCTTTGTTCTTTGTTCTTTGTTCTTGGTTCTTTTTTCTTTGTTCTTTGTTATTTGATCTTTGTTCTTTGTTCTTGGTTCTTGGTTCTTGGTTCTTTGTTCTTTGTTCTTTGTTCTTTGTTCTTTGTTCTTGGTTCTTGGTTCTTTGTTCTTTGTTCTTTGTTCTTGGTTCTTGGTTCTTTGTTCTTTGTTCTTTGTTCTTTGTTCTTTGTTCTTTGTTCTTTGTTCTATATATCTTTTCATTATACTGAACCTTACCCCTGCCTTTTATCTTTCAAAGTCAGTACAGAATAGTAAATTAATTCATAAAAAGGGAAATTCCCTGTAATATTTTTCATATGAAAACAAATGTATTTAACTTTCTCTTAACATTCACGCTATTAATTTTTCTCAGTTTCGGGACATTAAAAGCTGAAATAACCCGTACAGGTACTCCTGTCATTGGGGCACAGGTTCTTATTGAACAGGGTCAAACCAAGGCTGATATTGAACAGCTTTTCAAGACTTTGAGTGAATGCCATATGACCATTTGCCGCATTCGCATGTTTGAATCGTATATGAAAGACAAAAATGGCAACTGGGACTTCACCCTCTTTGACTATGCCTTTCATGCTGCCGACAACTATCATATAGAGATTCTTGCCACACTGTTTCCTTATACTGAGTTCAGTGATATCGGCGGATTTAAATTTCCTTTTACATATGAACACCAACAATCCATTGCAGAATATATAAAACAAACCGTAACCCATTTTTCTAAATTTAAATCACTCTACGGATGGGTGATCCTGAATGAACCGGGTAGTGGTACAGCTCCGTTTGATAAGCCTTTTACGGCAGATAAATTCAAAGAGTGGAAAAGTAACTATACTCCAGTAGCTTCTTTAACCGACCAACGTCCATCCATTCCTTTTCTGGAAGAACGTTTTTTACTGGATTACAATACATGGTACCTGAACTGGATTGCCGGGCAGATTAAAGTGATTGATCCCAACCGCCATATTCATGTAAATAATCATCGTGTTTTTGATAATTATGCAGAATATGATTTCCCAAAATGGAGGCCATTCCTCAGCAGCTTAGGCGGATCTGCCCATGCAAGCTGGCACTTTGGCATGTTCGACCGAAAAAACTACCACTATGCTATGGCAGCCAACAGTGAAATAATCCGTTCAGGTGCCGGAGAATTACCCTGGATAATGACTGAAATTCAGGCAGGAAACAATATCTGGAGCGGTAGCACTCCAATGTGTCCTACCAAAGAAGAAATTGAACAATGGTCATGGATTATACTTGGAACCGGATCAAAAGGAATGATATACTGGACACTCAACCCCCGGGCTACGGGCATTGAATCGGGCGAATGGGCAATGCTCGATTTGTTAAACCGCCCCACAGATAGATTGAAGAAATTAGCTGAAATAAGTAAGATTGTTCAGTCACGTACTGATTTATTTAACAATTCTCAGGTGGCCGAATCGGGTGTTGCATTGATTTATACACGTGAATCGATGTGGGCTGAACGCAAATCGGAAACCAAAGGACAGGAGTTTGCCGGACGTATGCCTGATGCCGGAATGAAATCGCTTATTGGTTTTTATGAAACGCTTTCACAAATGGGAATCCAATCAAACATTCAATCCATGGATGAATATCATTTCAAGGAAAATAATACCGGGCGGATCATCATTTTAGCCAATCAGATAGTTATTCCTTCCCTGTATAAAGATTCACTCGAGCACTTCGTTTCGACAGGAGGGACACTTCTGGTGGAAGGGCTGACCGGATTCTTTGATGAGAATATGCGCACCCAGACAAACAAATATGCACAATTATCTTCGCTGTTAGGAGGAAAACTGGAAGAAATTAAATTTGTATCACCCGACTTTCTTACAACTGTAGAAAAAGATCTGCAAATTCCTTCTCATCTCTTTCAATCTACAATTTTCCCTAATCCTCAAACAAAAGTACTGGCAAAAAACGTTGGCGGTGATGCTATTTTCATCATGAATAATTTTGGCAAAGGAAGGGCATTATGGATTCCGACATGCATTGGAATTGCTGCACATTTGACTGATAATTACATTCCGCTTTCAAAATTTATCGAAACATATCTTATTCCTTACTTACCAAAGAATACAATTCGTTTAAAAGAATTTTCAGCCGGAGTTGCCATGAAAACATTGCTTACTCCGAAAGGGTATGTGGTTGTTCTTATCAATAAGAATGATTCACCTGAAAAGGTTGATGTAATTTTACCTGATGCAGAGTCTGTAAAAATCCTGAATAAGCCGACTGATTCATTTGTAAAAGGGACAACAGAATTCACTCTTCAGCCGGAAGAAACCCTTGTTGTTGAATATCAGAAAACAAACTAATGATTCAAACTTCATATTAAATTACAAAGTAGTTATTGAGTAAATCAGACAGGTTAATTCATCATTCACTACTGTTTCATAGTTAATATTTATTGTATAAAATTCATTACAGGATAAAAGAAAAAAAACGATTTACTTTTTTTGAAATCAACATTAAACGAATAAAGCACATAAATCAGAATCCAATTCTGATTTATGTGCTTTTTGCTTCTTACAATTGGGATTAAACATATATAAAATTCAACAAGTTAAAATTCCGATAAATGTGTGAATCTTATAATTTTTTCCCAAAGTTATGTAATTTTTCAGGGATTAAAATGACTGACCTTTGTATGTTTATTATTTTCCTGAATAATGTGGATTTCACAAGCAGTATCTTTCTTTTTACATATAATCGGTAATAGAATCAATTTAGATAGGACATAATACTGATTTTATTACTGACTTGTATACTTTTTCTTTTAAATGAACCTATTTTCATTGTCAAATCAAACTGATCAGAATTTAATTTTACATTAAAAATATCTTTTATTGAAACATTATTTGAATATAATACCGGACTAAATTAAATATCAACTTTCCAAATTAGCCATCACGATGTCTGTCTATTATGTAAAAATAAATCCTGGAGCTTCTTATAGAATACTTAAGGTATATCCCAATGATTGATTTTACAGAAAGAGATATAAATATTCTTGTTGAAGATATTTCTAAAAGGAATTCAGAATCTGCTTTAGAAGATCTTTACCGTCATTATTTTGATAAATTAATGCGTTACATTTCGATTTACATAAAATCGGAACAAACAGCAGAAGAAATTATATCCGATGTTTTCTTCACTATCTGGCAAAACAGGAAGTCATTAGTAGAAATAAAAAACTTTAATGCCTATATTTATACCATTTCGAGAAACAGATCCATTGATTATTTACGTGTAAAAAAAAAAGATTTCAAGCAACTCAATGAAATATCTGTGGATATCTATTTCAGGACCGATACCACACCTGAAGATGATATGATTTCTAAAGAATTAACCAAAACATTGGATGATGCTATCAACTCCCTACCCAATCAATGTAAAATAGCATTTAAGTTAATCAGAGAAGATAATATGAAATATAAAGATGCAGCTGATTTACTGAATATTTCTGTAAAAACACTTGAAGCTCATATTACTAAAGCAATAAAGGAATTAAGGCTTGCTTTAAAAACCAAATCCTGATACATTTACAATTTATTCATTTACGTTTTACAATTGGTCGGTTTCAAAAGTGGTTTACATTTAATCAAACAATTAACCAATGGAACGAAGTGACATTACGTTTACGGGATTAACCCGTTTATTTATTAATGTTTTGGTAATGCAGTCAGAATTAGCAGTTCTAATCGGGAACTCTTTTTTCATTCAAACTATTAGCAAATAAATAATTAAAAAATTTATGTATTTGCTCATCTGACAGTTGAAAATTTATGATCTCGGGTGAATAAAAATTTAAAAAAAACATTCAATAAGTTTGTCAGACTTTTTTCAACCGTTTAGAAAAATAAGAAGATAAAAAGTTAATAATAAGTAGACAAAAAGTTAATAATATAACCCTATATAGGATCATATTATTAACTTTTTGTCTGCTTATTTAATACTAATCAGTTTATAATTTATGAAAGAGTTTGAAAAACAGTTGAAAAACAATTGAAAAAAATCGATTATAATTGAGAGAATATTTTTCATTTTGTTGGAACTAAACTGAATTAAAAAATAATGATCCATCTTAGATCATACTAAAATACTGAAAATAATTCCGGTAAACTTTTTTTAGAAGTGAAAATGCGGATAATCATTTTTATTTTTATTTCAACTAAGGGAATCTGAACTATTTTACGTCTAAGAATAAAATGTTTTGTAAAAGTAAGGTTAAGGACATTTTTTATTATCCCAATAAAGTGATGATTATTTTTCAGTAAATACTCTTAAAAAGAACTGCAAGATTGATTCTTCTGTTTCCTGATTAAAGAGACAGAACAGAATAAACCTTTCCAGGATTAATTTAAATTCAGTTCAATAATCCGTTTATTACAAGATGAACCAAATCACAAATCAAAATAATTCCGGTTTAAAACTATGAGTGATATAATAAATTGGAATATAAATTATCTGATTGAAGATATTTCTAAAAGAAATTCAGAACATGCTCTAAAATTTCTATACCGCCATTATTTTGATAAACTGATGCGATTTATTTCAATTTATATAAAATCAGAACAAACAGCCGAAGAAATAATATCAGACGTTTTTTTAATTATCTGGCAAAACAGAGAATCATTAATGGAGATTAAAAATTTTAATGCTTATATCTATACCATTTCAAGGAACCTATCCATCGATTATTTACGTGCAAAAAAAATGAATTTCGAACAATTGAGTGAAATACCATTGGATTTTTATTTCAGGACTGATACCACTCCCGAAGATGACATGATTTCTAAAGAATTAGCTGTCACACTTGATAAAGCCATCAATTCTTTACCTAACCAGTGTAAAATGGCTTTTAAGCTGATAAGAGAAGATAAAATGAACTATAAAGATGCCGCAGAGATATTAAATATATCGGTAAAAACTCTTGAAGCCCATATTACAAAAGCTATAAAGGAATTGAGAGTTGTATTGAAAAACCAGAATTAAAACTTCCGGAAGAATTATTGATTAATATCAGCAATTTATAATTAAACGTTTATTTTTTATAATATATATTCCTCGATCTATTTATTGAATATCAAACACATAATGATCGGCAAATAATATCTTACTACTTTGGCAGGTATTATTTATAAACTATCACTAAGGGATTTTTAAATTTTTTACGTCTTACAAATTAAGGTATAAAAAAGATGGACAATATAGATTACGTAATTTTCAAAGTATTATCAAACGAAGCAACCGTACGGGAAAAAGAGCAGTTTGATCAGTGGTTGAATGCAGATATAGCCAACCAAGCTGAGTTTTCAAAACTTGAATCCTATTGGAAATCCCGGGTAGAATACACACATGGTATTCAGGCAGATGCTGCATTTGACAGGTTTAAGAAAACCAAACTCACCCCAGTCAGGACCTACAACAGAACTATCAAGCGGATTTTCCTTGGTGTTATTACAACGGCAGCTGCAGCTGTCCTGCTGTTATTTACCATGGATCAACCGTCAGTAAAAACTGTTAATAATTTTGCCTTTGCAACCAGCGATCAAAAAGATACACTTTATCTGCCCGATTCAACTCAGGTTGTATTAAACAAATTTAGCAGGGTGAAATATACCAGTGAATACAATAGAACGGAAAGAGGCATTCAATTGGTCGGAGAAGCCTATTTTAATGTCAGGAAGAATGCTAAGGTTCCTTTTATTGTTAAAATGGAGAAATGTCAAATTACGGTTTTAGGAACTGCTTTTAATGTTAGTGCCTATACGAACGATAAATTTGTAAAAGCAACTTTAATTCACGGGGTGATACGATTTGATATCAATAAAGATGAGAATGGGAATCAAATAACTTTAAGGCCAAATCAAGAATTAAAGTTCAATAAATTGACAGATGATATAATTATTAAGAATGTAAATGCAAGTTCTTCTTTAGAGTGGATGAATAATTTACATAGATATGAATCCAAATCTCTGCAGTCTTTATTGAATGATTTAGAAGTTATTTACAATAAACAAATTATCCTTTCAGATAAAACACTTGCAAAAACAGTAATTTCAGGTACATTCCATAGTGAGCAATCGTTAGATGAAATTTTAAACATAATCTCCCGAAGTATTCCTATAAAATGGGAAATTGACAGAGATACTATCAAAATAACAAGTAATTAATAAAACACATAAAATGAAAACATAAATAGAATTTTTTCACATTCAAATAAACAAGGTTTATATTGTTTGAAATAATTTTTTTGTAATTGTCACCCTTAATACAAATATTAATATTATGATGAAATATTTAATCCAGAGATGGACGAGAAGTTTCCAGACTATTACTCTGCTTTTAATGCTTTTATTTATTCCTGCAGTATTAGCAGCTCAGTCGAACAAATTTTCAATCAACATTGAACAAGGGACTTTAAAACAAATTTTGTCCCAAATTGAAAAACAAAGCAATTATTCTTTTTTTTATGTTGACTCTGATATCTCCAATACAAAAATCAGTGTCAAAATATCAGGAAAAGATATAAATGAAACACTGGATATCGTTTTAAAAGGAACAAATTTAAAATATCATGTTGACGGAAAAAATATCAACATTTTTAAAAATACTCCTGTAAAAAAGTCTACCGGTAAAGTAAAAAGAATAACAGGCCGTGTAATTGACCAGGCAGGAGTCACCTTACCCGGAGTTTCTGTTGTTGAAGAAGGAAATAGCAGTAACGGTGCTATTACTAACATTGATGGATTATATGAAATAAATGTCAGAGATGATGCAACTATCAAATTATCCTATATAGGATTTAAACCGCACGAAGAACTTATTACAGGTGATAAGTCGGTATATGATATAGCTTTATCTGAAAATGTAAATGCATTGGATGAGTTAGTTGTTGTTGGATACGGACAACAACGTAAAATAAGTAATGTAGGCGCTCAATCAACTATCGATGTTGAAGACTTGAAAATACCCAGTTCCAGTCTGAGTACTGCTTTAGCAGGACGGATCTCCGGGGTTATAGCTGTTCAGCGAACAGGTGAACCGGGGAAAGATGCTTCTGATATCTGGATCAGAGGTATTTCAACACCAAATTCATCTTCTCCTCTTGTCCTTGTTGATGGTGTGGAGCGAGCATTTGACGATATTGATCCTGAAGATATTGAATCTTTAACTACCCTTAAAGATGCCTCAGCTACAGCCGTTTATGGTGTAAGGGGTGCAAATGGAGTTATTTTGATACAAACTAAACCGGGTATCGTAGGTAAGCCGGTTGTAACTGTCGATTATTATGAAGGTGTAACTCAGTTTACAAAATCCGTGGATATGGCAGATGGTTTAACCTATATGAATGCTGCGAATGAAGCCCTCGCGAATAATAATCAGACACCGAAATATTCACAAGCCTATATGGATAACACGAAAAATAATGTTGATCCATATCTCTATCCCAATGTAAATTGGATGAAGGAGCTTTTTAATGACTGGGGAAGTAATCGTAGAGCGAATGTTAATGTCAGAGGTGGAAGTCCAAGTGCAAACTATTATGCATCTGTGAGCTATTATAATGAATCAGGATTAATGAAGACCAATAATGTTGAAGATTATAATTCTGCGTTGGACTATAGCCGTTATAATTTTACAACTAATTTAAATCTTAAAGTAACCGGAACAACAACTGTAGTTATTGGTGCTCAGGGTTATTTAGGTTTAGGCAATTATCCGGCTATTGCTGCATCTGATATTTATTCTTCGGCGATGGGTATAAGCCCGGTGGATTATCCAAAAATGTTCTATGTCAATGGACAAGCTTATGTTCCGGGGATAAACCCTAATGGCGGTTCACGTAATCCTTATGCCGATGAAACAATGAGAGGGTATGACTCCCAAAGCACAAATCAAATCTATTCAAATATTCGTTTAACACAGGATTTATCAATGCTTACAAAGGGGTTGTCATTTTCTGCCATGTATGCTTATGATGTGTATTCTTATTTGGATGTAACTGAGTCAAAAAGAGAGTCCACCTATTATTTTACAGATAGAAATAATCCATATGATGCAACCGGGCAACCAATTTTATCCCAGACTTATCCGGGATCCGATGTTCTGGGATATGGCAGTTCAACGAATGGAACTCAGAATGAGTATTTAGAGTCTTCATTTACCTATGACAGAACTTTTGGTAATAACAGAGTTAGTGGTTTATTGTTGTATAACCAACAAAGTAAATTAGTATATCCGGTTGGAGATTTAGAGTCATCTCTTCCATATCGTGAACAAGGATTGGCCGGTCGTGCTACTTACTCATGGAACGACCGTTATTTTGCAGAGTTTAATGTCGGTTACAATGGTTCTGAAAATTTTGCACCACAAAACCGGTATGGAACATTTCCTGCAATGGGTATTGGTTGGGTTGTTTCTAATGAAAAATTCTGGAACCCGATTAGTCCTGTTATTTCCTTCCTTAAGTTTCGTTACACGAATGGAACAATAGGAAATGGTGAAGTTTCAAACAGACGTTTCATGTATCTCGCACAATATCAATATGATTCCAACTATGGCTATAGCTGGGGAGGTAACAATCAGACATCCGGAGTGAGTGTTATAAATGATGCTGAAGATGTTGGTTGGGAAACTTCACATAAACAGGATTTAGGTACTGATATTAAATTATTTAACAATCAGTTATCAATAGTTTTCGATTTATATAGTGAACATCGTACCGACATTCTGTTGGCAAGAACGTTGTCTATTCCTGCCTTTTTAGGTTATCAATCTTCTCCATACGGAAATGTTGGGGTTGTGGATAATAAAGGCTTTGATGGTAACTTAGAGTACAATAAAAAATTTGGAAAAGACTGGAAATTAACTGTACGTGGTAATGTTACCTTTAGTAAAGATCAATGGGTAAAAAGCGATCAGCCGGATCAACTTTATCCGTGGATGAATCAAGCAGGTCATAATATAAATGCTATTTGGGGATATGAAGCAAATGGACTTTATACTCAAGATGATATAAACCAAATTAATGCATGGACAGCTTTGCCTGCTGCTCAACAAGCGACTACAAAAAGACCGTTTCCTGCTCAATTTGGTGCTGTTCAAGCCGGAGATATTATCTATAAGGACTTAAACGGGGATGGCAAAATTGATTCCTACGATCAAACAGCTATCGGACATGGTGATGTTCCAGTTATGGTTTATGGTTTTGGTTTTAATCTTCAGTATAAGAGTTTCAAATTGGGTCTTCTTTTCGAAGGAACTGAAGGTGCTGACAGATTGTTAAGTGGCAGTAGTATTAATCCTTTCTCAGGTGACGGCGGAGGTGGAAACCTGTTTTCCAATATCGCAGACCGTTGGAATGCTGCAAATCCAAGTCAGAACGTATTCTATCCCCGTCTGGCTTATGGATCGGATCAGGCCGACAATGTAAATAATTTCCAACCAAGTACATGGTGGGTTAAAGACGTCGATTTTTTACGATTAAAGACGATGCAGGCATCTTATGATTTACCGAAAAAATGGGTAAATAAAATGGGAGTGAAAAACACAACTATATATGTGATGGGCTCAAACTTGTTAACATTTTCGAAATTCAACTTATGGGATCCGGAATTAAACACAAGTAATGGAACGAGTTATCCTAACTCATCAATATATACACTAGGTATTAACTTTAGCTTTTAAACATTTGCTTTATGAAAAATACATATTATTATATTTTAATTGGGATTTTATTCATCATGTCATTTACGTCATGCTCAAATTTTTTGAATGAAGTTCCCACAGATATTTTATCTGATAAAACTATTTTTGAAACAAGGGCAAGTACGGAAGAGTATTTAGCTGCTGTTTATACCTATATTCCTGATGAATTCAATCAACGGCAGGTAGCTGAAACAACTATATACAGAACTGAAGGGCCCTGGACAGCGGGTTGCGATGAGTCTACATATGTATGGGGATTTGTTACAAGTCATGAGTTTAATAACAACACATTTACTTCATCTGACAATTTAGATTCGAAATTATGGACAGCCTGGTTCGATGGGATTCATAATGCAACTAATTTTATGGCTCAGGCTCCAACTTGTAAGGAACTTTCAGCAACAGAACTAAGCCAATGGACAGCAGAAGCAAGAGCACTCAGAGCTATTTATTATTTCTATTTAGTACGAGCCTATGGTCCGGTTCCACTTTTAGGTGAAAATATTATTGATCTGAATTCTCCTCTAAGTGCCGTTCAATTACCCCGGAATACAATAGATGAATGTTTGAATTATATAGTTTCGGAGTTAAATACAGCTATAAAAGGAGGTCTGATTGAACAGGTATCACTTGACTCAAGTCCGAGCAGTAATGGTTATGGCCGTATAGATCAAACAATAGCTCAGGCATTTATAATTGAAGCTTCCATGTTGCAGGCAAGTCCGTTATACAATGGGAGCAATCCTTATTATGCAACTTTGGCAAATAAAGACGGGAAATTATTATTTCCGAATGGTCTTTCAGACGCTGACAAGACTGCAAGATGGAAAGCTGCAGCCGACGCTGCTGCAACATTTATAAACAGTTATGTACCTAAATATTATGATCTTGAAAGGGTTTATACCGCCAGTGGTACATTAGATCCATATTTATCCTGCTTAACTGCATTACGTGGAGCTTATTCCCAAATATCGAGTTACAAAGAAATGATTTTTTACAGAATATCCAACTCTGAATCAACGATGCAATACGACAGGACTCCCTATAACAATGGGGCACCAAATGGAGATTACAGAGCCGCCGGAGGATTGGGTGCTACCCAGGAGATGGTTGATTTGTATTTTATGGCAAACGGGCTTTCCCCAATTACCGGATATCAGTCAGATGGTGTAACTCCAATTATAAATCCAGAGTCAGGTTATACTGAATCAGGCTTCACTTCATCAAGCTATTTTGATCCGGCAGTACCAACCCGCGTGTTTGCACCTTTAAGATCTTCGAAGATGTATTACCAGAGAGAACCGCGTTTTTATGCGAATATTACATTTAATGGTCAGGCATGGTTGGATACTCAACAAGGAATTTTTTATACCACATTAAATTATTCAGGTAATTCAGGTAAACAAGTCGGAGTAAACGACTACTGTCCTACCGGATATGTTGTGAGAAAATGTGCGCCGGTTGGTCCATGGAATATACAGGACAGGGTTTGTATTTTATTAAGATTAGCTCAGGTCTATTTAAATTATGCCGAAGCACTTAATGAATATAATCCGGGGAATCCTGACATTCTTAAGTATTTAAACCTGATCAGAGAAAGAGCAGGTATTCCTCAATACGGTTCAGGTGCTAATCCACTTCCTGTTCCGGTTGATCAGGATGCCATGCGACAGGCAATACGGGCAGAAAGAAGTGTTGAATTGATGTTTGAAAATACCCGTTTTTTTGATCTTAGAAGATGGGATATTGCTGAAGAAACATTAAACAAGCCTATCCATGGGATGAACATCAATGCCGATGGAGCTGCATTTTATGTACGTACTCAAATTGAGAGCAGAATGTTTGATCCCAGATTAAACTTCTTCCCTATACCTCAGAGTGAAGTAGTTATTGATAAAAACCTTGTTCAAAATCCGGGTTATTAATTTATTGTTTTAAAGTAAAAGATGTGTCAAACAGAAAGTGTTTAAATGATATGTTTGGCACATCTTTTTCAATTTTATTTTATAAATGCATGCCCGGTTGAAGTATTTTAGCTCATTTCTAATTTTACTTTTAGTAACAGTGCTTTTCGTGAGTTGCGAAGCATCGGATACTCTAAAACCCTCTGATACGAAAAAAGATTCTATCACGGTTTCAACACCTTATATTGATCAGCATGAAAACTTTGGTGATGATGGACAATATTGGATTCCAAAACAAAAAACAGGGACCGAATACTGGATAGTTACTAATGCAAATAGTAATACAAATGATAATTCGGCAAATTGTCTTAAGAATCATTTATTGGCAGAATCGATTATTGGACTCACTTCACTGGCTGTTAATGAGAATCGTGGAGAGACAATGGTTTGGACAGATATTAGCAATCAGGATTATACTGATGTCAGGGATAATCAAAAACTTATTTATAAAGGGACTGCTACTACCTGGCAATTACTGGCAAATCCTGATATAAAAAAACAGATTAACGGATATGTGCTTTGCAGTCTGGCAAACGAAGAAAGCGTCACTGTAGCTACAATAGCTGCCCATGTTTATCGATCTGTAATTGTTGATATTAGTTATGAAAATCAAATTAAGTCATTGGGTTATTCACTTAAATACAATGCCGTTAACAAATCTCTTTCGGATGGTTGGGCAGAATTTAAAGATTCATGCAATAACGATGCACTTATACTGATGCCTACTCTTACCGGCAATTTGAAAAGCTTTGCTATAGCACATCGCTTAATGGTAGTTAATTATGATAAAAGTTATGAATCGGCTTCTTCAGGAAACAACAATTCGCTTTTTACAGAAATTTTGAATTGGCTTAAACCTTTATCCCCTGTCATCGGATGGGAACAAAATGTACCTGAAAATACTTTTGTTGATTTGGTATCACAATCGGGAAACATGATGATTGCAGCTGACTGGACTTATAATCTGACATTTATGTCTGCTAATTATGAAAACAACCAGAGTGGGCTTGTGAAAGTAACAAATCCAAAGTACATAGATTACAATGATACAATGCATTACACTTCGTTTTTTTTGACTGATGGTGATAATGTACAATGGATGATGAATAATTTCAGGAATTCAACCTATTATTTGAATGGTGATAATCCGGCAGTTAAAATGTCATATGGATTGCCTTTTTGTAATCTTTCGATGATGGCTCCCTTTCAATTGTCCAGATTAATTTCGGAGCAAGCACCTGAAAGTTCATTGATGGAGTTTTGTGGCGGTGGATATTATTATGCAGATGATTTTGGGGTGAATAAAGGGAGTTTGAATTTTCTAAGTACTATAGCACAAAAAGTGGCTCATCATATGAGACAACACAGTGTAAAAGTTCTTGGACTTTTCTGCCTGGATGTCAATTCTGACCAGGCGAAAAATGCTTATCAGGCTTATATAAGTAATAATGATCAATTGGTAGGAATTATTGCCATACAATATAGCCCATATACGGGAGGAAACGGAAACATTATGTGGTTTAAAAATTCAAAAGAATATTACATTCCCGTAGTAACAACCCGCTATTCCATCTGGAATTCCGGAACTAACGGTCAGAATCAGGGTACACCGGCATATATTGCAGGTTTAATCAATACGACTTCTTCATCAATAGATGCAATGAATTTTTCCCTGGTAGATGTTCATGCCTGGTCGGCATTCAGTGATTCAGGAACTTCTACTGATTTATTATCAGAAGACTCTAACGGGGAATTCTATGGAGCCACTCCTGCCAAATGGTGTATGAACCGTCTAAAATCCAATATAAAAGTCGTAAATGTTGAAGAACTTTTGTGGCAAATCCGAATGCACTACCGGCCTGAACAGACCAAAGAGATATTAACTCATTTTTATTAAAATAATTCATTCAAAATATGATTTATAGAACACAAATAATCAGAGCAACTAATTAAAATACCGATCGTAATGACACATTTCAGAAAATTCAAGACAAATTTATTAATTCCGCTCATCATAGTATTATTTTCTTGTTTAACAATTAACTGTAGCGGAACAAAAGATGAACCATTTATTCCGAATCCAATTAAGCTGGTTACTTATAGTTCTCTGGATGCTACTAATGCCTATAACTCATTTAACCAGTACTTATTCGATCCGGTCAGAAAACTTTATTTCAGAGACTCCGGACAACCCACAAATGTTGGAGCCATATGGACTCAGGCCATTTACTGGGATATGGCAATGAATGCTTATAAAAGAACAAATACTCCGGAAAGTCTGCAATTTATAGAGGATATTTATGAAGGTTGCGGCAATTATTATGCCCAGTATGACTGGGTTAATCAGCCTACTGTATGGTTCATATACGACGACATCATGTGGTGGGTTATTTCTATGGCCAGGGCTTATCAAATTACCGGTGATCAGAAATACCTTGCTCATTCCGTATCCGGGTTTAATCGTGTATGGTCCGGATCACCGGGTATAGATACAGGTTCATATGATCCTGTAAACGGAGGTATGTATTGGGACTGGACTCCTGGAGATAATGGTAAAATGTCGTGTATCAATTATCCGACTGTCATAGCAGCCATGACTTTATTTAAAATAACCAACGACTCCGATTACTTCAATAAAGCAACAAAAATATACAAATGGGCTCATGCCAATCTGTTCGACAGCCAATTGGGAAGAGTTGCCGATTCCAGACACGGGAGTTCGAATGACTGGACGTTACATGTTTACAATCAGGCAACATGTATCGGTGCTGCAGTGATGATGTTTAAAGCCACTAATGATTCTACTTATCTGCATGATGCAGTAATTACTGCCAATTATACTGAAAATGTAATGTGTGACACGAATGGAATTCTTCCATTCGAAACAGGTGAAGAACAGGGAGTATATACTGCTATATTAGCACAATATATGATCCGTTTAATTGATGATTGCAACAGACCTGAATATTTACCATGGTTACGAAACAATATTAATACCGGCTGGGGTAACAGGGATGTAACCCGAGGATTAACAACAAAAGATTATGTTATTTCTTGTCCTTCAACCGGAGTAATTTCATGTTATGATGCATCGGGTATTGTAGCTTTAATGCAAGTCATTCCACCGCTCCAGTAGTTTCTCGGAAGTTCTTTATATATGCCCATATGCCCCCAAAACGGGGGCGTAAGGTAAATACTTAGAATTCTTTCAGGTTAATACAAATTTCAAATACCATATCTTAATATCCTTTATTGGTTATTTTTTAAACGGAATCTTACTTAATAGATTAAACATCAAATAACTTTTTCAACATTTTCAATATTTTGTAATTAGTTCAATCTAAATTATCATTTATTTATAGTAGAATAGGATTAAAAATCTTTTTAAAATTTAATTTTTAAAATAATTTTCCAATAAATTTTCGACACTGAAATTCTTACAAAGTTTGGTAAGATGATGCTATCTTTTTAATAAAAGTTTATGACTTTGAAGATTTTACTTCAGGTTCATAATCATTATAATATTAATTTAATTTTTTATAAACTCAAATTTAATTTAATTCATCATGAAAAGAAAAAGACACAATTGTTTCAGAGGGTTTTTTATTTTAATGGCTTTTCTGCCATTAATGACGATGTGGTCACAAACACATATCACAAATGAAACCGATTTAAGGGCTGTGGGTAATAATTTATCCGGTTCTTATATTCTGGACAATAACATTACTCTGACCGGAGGGGAATGGACTCCGATAGGCAATGCAAGTACTCCATTTACAGGTACATTTGATGGAAATGGAAAAGTTGTAACGAACTTATCCATTAACCAGTCAAATTCTGACAAACAGGGAATGTTCGGTTATGCCACCGGAGCAACTATTAAAAATCTTGGGCTGGAAAATTTATCTGTTATAGGACATAATGATGTTGGAGCTATAGTAGGAAGAATGGGTGGTACTACCGTTGATAAATGTTATGTAACAGGATATATTGAAGGGAATGATCATGTCGGCGGTATTGTTGGAGGTACAGAAGCTGACGGAACAATACAATCAGTGATATCGAATGATTATGCTTATGCTTCTGTAAATACAAGAGCATCTCAGGTAGGCGGAATCCTGGGAACATCTGTAAATACGAATGTCCTGAATTGTTATTTTGCCGGTCAGGTAATCTCTCCAAGCTCAAATAGTGGAGGTATTGTCTCTTTGATTGATGGAGGAACCGGTAGTTCCATATCAGGTTGTGTTTGTCTTGCTCAAAACATAAAAGGAGGTCAGGTACAAAGGATACTTGGAAATGATGGCGGTCGGACCAGTATTCTTACACTGCCAGTAAATTATGCTTATGTAAATACATTATTAAACGGGAATGTTTTGGCTACATCAGATTCACAGTATGGTGAAACAGGTGAACAAGGCGCGAACTATACATTAGCACAGTTGCATGATTCAGGGAATTACGAATATTTAGGTTGGGATTTTGATCTTTACTGGAAAATAACCGCAACAGGTTTTCCTGTATTTAACAATCAGACATTACCACTTAATCTCGATATGATTGTTGAGTTACCTGCTTCTGAAGTTCTTGCAAGTGGCAACACTCTCCAGTTGGCAGCCGCTTCCATTGTTCCGGGAAAAACAGTTTCATACAAAAGTTCTGACATAACCATTGCAACCGTAGATAATACAGGACTTGTTACAACAAAAGCAAGTGGAAATGTAGTAATAACTGCTTATACAGTAACAGATGGTTTTAGTAATGCAGTATCAAAAGATTGTGCATTAGTGGTAGAAACTGTAAACAGCAATATTTCAACAGCAGATGATTTAAATTCAATCCGGTTAAAACTTGATGGAAGTTATACATTGATGAATGACATTGATCTGACCGGAACTGCCTATGCAAACTGGCAACCAATATCAGGATTTACAGGAACTCTGAATGGAAATGGTCATATCATCAAAAATTTCAGCATTAACCAACCTTCAAATGATAATGTTGGATTTTTCAGTACTGTGACCGGTGCTACGATCTCGAAATTGGGAATTGAAGGAGCAACTGTTGTTGGTGGAACAACTTCCGGTTCAGGAACGAATGTTGGGGTTTTAATTGGGAATGCCATAGGCGTTACCTTATCAGAATCGTATGTTGCAAACAGTACTGTTTTTGGCAGAGACCATGTTGGTCTTATCATTGGACAAACAGCCGTGCAGGATGGTGTTGCACCTTCAACCATTACTGATTGTTATGCTACAGGTACTATGACAGATAATTTCAATCAGGGTGGAGGAATTGTTGGTCTTGCTGAAGAAACCACAATTCAAAACTGTTATTATTCAGGAGCAATTACAGGACCTGCCAATGTAGGTGGTATTACAGCTCTTGCCCAACAAGGCAATGTAACTATTTCTAATTGTATCGCATTATCACCTTATTTGAATGCTCAGAATCCCGGTCGTATTTTAAGTGTGGTAGGAGCAAATGCTACTCTTACATTGGTAAATAATTATGCCCGTACCGATATGAAAAGTATTTACGGAACAGATGTTTCAGTATGGGATCCTACCGATCCGAACGTAGCCGCAAATATGTCATTCGGAGCAAATGTGGATTTTACTCAAACAAAAGTTCAGGACTTCTATCAGACTACTTTAGGATGGGATTTCATCAATAAGTGGAAAATGATTCCTAAAGACAATGCAAATGATAAAGGAATTTATCCTGTATTGAAATGGCAAACTGAAAATATCAGTGCCAGTTTAATTGGTGCCCCTTCTGCAAGTCAAAGAATTGCTATCGGTCAGGGAGTAAGTGTCGAAGCATACGGTTCTTATGGACAAGATGTCGTTTACTCCTCGGATAATACATCTGTTGTTGGAGTTCAATCGAATAATGGAATTGGAACTTATACAGGTGTCACAGTCGGAACCGCAAATGGGATTGTTCAAACAAATGCTACAACGTACATGAATGCATCAACAAGCAGTTTTGTAATTAATGTTTATGATCCAAATTATTTCATTGAAGTCGGGACACCGGATCAATTAAATAATATGCGAAATGATTTACAGGCAAATTACAAGTTAACATCAGATATTGATTTAACCGGTTATAATTTTTCGCCAATCGGTTCTGATAGTAATTCACCTTTTATAGGTAAATTATACGGGAATGGACATGTAATCAGTAATTTGAGTATAAACAGTTCAGGGAGTACTCATCAAGGCTTATTTGGATATACCACAAATGCTGACATTGAAAATCTGGGTCTTAAAAACATTAATGTAATTGGAGCACAAGATGTAGGTGGATTAATTGGAGAATGCGTGGGAACAACTATTCAGAATGTATATGTGACAGGTTATATTGAAGGAGTTGACCATGTTGGTGGAATCGTTGGAGGAACCGATAATGGCGCAACAACGACTATTAAAAACTGTTATGCAAATGCAAATGTTGATACAAGAGCTTCACAGGTTGGAGGAATTCTGGGCGATGCACAATCAACGGATATTGAAGACGTTTATTTTACAGGAACTGTTATAGCACCACTTGGAAATCAGGGAAACAATTCAGGCGGTATAATAGGTTTGACAGAAAATAGTCTGGTTACTTTGAATGGTGTTGCGTCTTTAGCTACAACTGTCAATGGAGGAACTACCAGTGAATTTGTAGCCAGAGGAAATACTTTATCATCAGAAACCAATATTTTTACACGTTCAGATATGGTTTTATCGGCGAATGCCACAGCAGATGGAGGCTTAGGAAGATCTACCGTTGATCAACAAAAAGATCTGTCAGTTTTCCAGACCAGTGCATTTTATGCAACAACGATGGGCTGGGACTTTTCAACCGTTTGGCAAATAATTCCAGGCAGCTTTCCAACTTTCAAACCTTTTATTACAGCGATCCCGTCAGTTGTTGACAGCAATAAACCGGTTGTTTATTCTGTAGATGGATCGGTCAAAGTAGTTGTAAAAGGTATAGCAACTGTTCAGGTCTTCGATCTGATGGGAAGATCTTTGAGAACAGTTAATTCAACAGGTTCAATTGTTTCAATCCCATTGCCTCAGGGTGTATTTATTGTGAAAGTAATAAGTGAAGGATCAACTTCAACTTCGAAAATAATAAATTCGAAATAATTGAAAAGAAAAGAAAAAGAGGAAAAGCCGGTCAAAAGGCTTTTCTTCTTTTTTTTTATAAAATTATCGGCCAACAGTTGAAAAAACGTAAATACAATCCTTATAAAGTAGAATCCGTTTTGATATATGTAATTTGCAATGTGTTATTGAACCCATATTTAGCCAAAACTGGTCATAATTGGACATATTTAAGTCAAAAATCAATGTAATTAAACCACATAATACTGATATTCATTGGTTTTATAATTCAAAATGCTTTGTAGTGCTTTGCAAAGAGTTGATTTCCGGAAAAATATTTGCCAACTTTGCAGTATATATTTCAAAGCAAAATATCCGGAGACTTCCAGAATAGGAAAATCAGGTTATAGTAACAATTGGTTGAAAGCTAAAGTAATATACTTGTTGTTGTACGACAATAAATAGCATTGACGATTGGCTTTATGAATGAGTTTACTAAAATCAGACAAATCAAAATGAAACATGGTTATAGAATCGGATATTTGTGTACTTAAGTAATTGGAACAATTAAATATTTCATCCGCGTTCTTCTTTAAAAAGCAGGTCATTAAATACTACGGGTAAATTAATCTGACATTATAATTTGCAAAACATGATTCTACAGTAAATTCTGTCTTTGTTCCCGGTTCTTGCTTCCCGGTTCTTGGTTCCTGGCTATATATATTCTTTTTTAGCACTTAAATGCGACATTTTATTGTTCCATTTATTTATTTATTTTTTTATGAACATTATGAGAAATAAATTAATTATATCAGGTTGTCTTCTTGTTATTTGTGCAGGAGTTTTTTCTCAAACAAAGAAAGAGGTTAAAACTGTATTTCAGACTTCTGAACCCTGGAAGACAGAGA
>Ga0302280_1001372_pt1 | contig 20176 bp, 15 predicted proteins | sample III_Fen_E1_1_FD_198771 | JGI IMG/M metagenome (GOLD analysis project Ga0302280, IMG submission 198771) | Peat permafrost microbial communities from Stordalen Mire near Abisko, Sweden - III_Fen_E1_1 | ecosystem: Environmental > Terrestrial > Soil > Wetlands > Permafrost | place: Sweden: Abisko... | reverse complement strand
ATGGGTAGCCGTCTCACAGAGCGGATTCATGCGGCTGGCTGGAAGGTTCAGGCATGGAACCGCAGCTCGGAGCCAGCCCGAGCGATGGCCGCAAAGGGGGTACCCATCGCGGAGTCTATGGCGAAGCTGGTGGCGGAGTCGGATATGGTGATATCCAGCCTGGCGAACGATGCTGCCGTGGAGTCTGTCTTTTTCGATGGGGGAGGTGTGTTTTCCTGGGCCAGGCCGGGAACGATTGTGCTGGAGATGAGCACGATCTCGCCGCAGCTCTCGCAGCGGCTGCACCAGAAGGCTGCCGGTCAAGGCATCCGGCTGCTGGATATGGCTATCTCGGGATCGACGCCGGCGGTTGAAGCAGGAGCGATTACTCTGCTTGCGGGCGGCGATCACGACACCTTTGAACATTGCACGCCGATCTACGAGTCCATCGCGCGGCAGTGGTTTCTGATCGGCGGCCCGACATCCGGGATTCAGATGAAGCTGGTCGTCAACCTGCTGCTGGGCGTTGACATGCAGGCCATCGCGGAGGCGGTGTCCCTTGGCGAACATCTGCGCATTGATACAGATGTGCTGCTGGACGTGCTGGCGAAGACTACGGTCATTCCACCGGCGTTTGCCGGGAAGTTCAGGAAGATTCGAGACAAAGATTATTCGCCGGAGTTCCCATTGCGGCTGATGAGCAAAGACATGGACCTGGTGATGGCGACGGCTGCCGAGCTGGGGGCCAAGTTGCCCGCGGCGAAGGTCGCGCAAGCGGTGCTCGCCTCCAATCTCGCAGCAAGCGGCGATCTGGACCTATCGGCGATTACGCCATCTGTTATTGGCTAGTGGAATGAAGAGATTTGGCGCCCCGATGCATGAAATGCGTAATCCGATACGAAGGTGAACAGCCAGTCTGCCGAAAAAAGATCTTCCCGGCTATCGGATTTGATCGAACTTTAAATGCCTCGCATTGCAAACAATAGAGTGTGCAGAAGAATGGATAGATCCATGAAGAAGCCGCAGTTTCGCATGTAATACAAGTCATACTCGGGACTTTCATGGATGGAAAATGCGCGGTCGGCACTCAGCTGCCACAATCCGGTAATTCCCGGGATGACCTGTAGTCTCTGTCTCTGTACAGGGCTGTAGTGATCAACAAGGAATGGCATCTCTGGCCGCGGTCCTACTAATGACATCTCTCCCCGCAAGACATTGAGAAGTTGCGGCAACTCATCCAAGCTCATCTTTCTCATCAGTCTTCCAATCCTGGTAATTCGATTATCGTCAGGAGCGATAGGAGACTTTGCATAACTTGGAACGTCCACGTGCATACTGCGAAACTTAAAGATCGTGAATCTTCTACCGTTCAGGCCAATGCGCTCTTGATAGAAAAGCACCGGTCCGAACGAGTCCAACTTAATGAGTAGAGCTATTACCGCGAAGAGGGGCGAGAGTAACAATAGGGCAATCAGCGAGACAATATAATCAAATGCGCGCTTGATCAACCGATAGTGCAGGGATGGCGTACGATCTCCAGTAAATGTGAGCAAGACACCATCGAGGTCAATAGACTCCGCTCCAAGGGCATTCATGTGACGTTGATCCGGAATGAACGCCGTCTGAACGTTCGCCTTTGAAGCAGCCTGCATCGCCCCAAAGATTGCTTCCCGCGAGGCACTCGGAATTGCTATGAAAAGCGTATCGCAACCTACAGAAAGCAGGTATTCGGGTGTGATTGTTTCTTGATATACGATCGCAGACTGTTTGTGTGAGTATCCTAATTCGCGCAATACTTTGCCGCTCAGTTGGGGGTCGTCGTCGGTTATCCCGATCGTCTCAAATCCCAACTTCGGCGAATGGAGTAGCGCGCTATAGATGCGACGTCCCGTATAACCGGCCCCATAGATAAGTACCTTCTTGACTCCATAACCTCTCACATACAGCATTTGCACAACCCTATGGACCAGGTACTTCTGAAGAATCAGAAGGATCGGAAGAGTAAGAACCAGGGAAAGCAATGCACCTCGGGAGAACGTTGTTCCGAGCAGGAAACTGAGAGGCGAAAGAAGTAACAGTGCAAAACAAGGCACTCTAAGTGAGCGCTCCGTCTCTCGAATCTGAAGAAGACTCGTGCTTCCTCGATACGCAGAATCTCGTTCAAACAAAAGGACAACGACGAGACCAAGTATCGCCGAAAAGAGTGCGACGTCTTTAAGAGGATAAAATTGATGTTGCCCGATGCCAAGAGCATAGTAGATGTAGTACGAGCTAAATACTGCAATCACGCTGGTAAAAAAATCGGCACCAATCTCAGCCATCGTAATGAGACGCCGAAATGTTCGGGGGGCGACAACCGGGCGAGAAGTAGTCTGCTGTTCGGTACGGGACTCTACGGGAATTGGAACTGTAGGGTAGGAATCGTGGATTGACCTGAGTCCTTGCTCCTGACTACTCATGATGACCTCTCAACCGGATACTTCTGTTCAGCGCTCAAGTGTTAGACGTTGCGATTCGCCCAGCTATCTTCGGGTTGCCCTCTCCGTTGCACACAACGGTACATCTTGCTTCGTACACAGGCACGGCTCAACGGGCGCGTAACCTCGTCAAAACCAACCGTCCTGGATTGCAGTCGTATACATATTAGAATACGCTCATTACAACGGCTGGCAAGAGGTTTTGTTTGGAGGGAAGATCAGGTATGGATCTCGAGCGAGTCGCAACATGGCTGTCGATGCAGGACCAGACCGCTGGAATCCTCTAGGCGAACCCGCGAGATGACGTTTACACAAAGCTCGCACAATTGTACGGAAGAGCAATGACCTCAAAACACCCTATATAGGAGGCTAGCTGATCGTGGATATGAGCAGATTTGCTCAGCCGTGGCTCTAAACTGCTGCGATCGCATGATGCCAGTCTTCCACCGTGCGGCGAATTCCCTCTTCTAAACTCGTCTTATGCCGCCAACCTAACGAGTGCAGCCGCCGAACATCCAGCAACTTGCGCGGAGTTCCGTCAGGCTTCGTGGTGTCGAATGTCAGCGCGCCTTCGAATCCAACGATCCTCATGACGAGTGTTGCCAGTTCACTGATTGTGACATCTTCGCCTATGCCGATATTGATGAGAGGCGGTGTATGGTCGCTCAGCAGAGATCCATAGGTTTGATCGTCCAGGTTCATCAGAAAGACGCACGCTTCGGCGAGGTCCTCGGAGTAGAGCAGTTCGCGGCGCGGAGTGCCTGTTCCCCACACCTCAACGGTACTTGCCCCGTTGCGTTTCGCTTCAAGAGTCTTGCGGATGAGCGCCGGAAGTACATGCGACGCATTCAGATCGAAGTTGTCTCCAGGACCGTAGAGATTCGTTGGCATTGCGGCCAGATATCGCGTTCCATATTGCCGATTGTAGCTCCAACACATCTCTACACCCGCTATCTTGGCGAGCGCATAGGGCCGGTTGGTCGATTCCAACGGCCCCGTCAGCAAGGAGTCCTCCGTTATCGGCTGCGGCGCAAGCTTCGGGTAGATACACGATGAGCCCAGAAACAGTAACCGCTTAACTCCGACCTCATATGCGGATTGAATGATATTGCTTTGGATGGCAAGATTCTCACGGATAAAACTGGCTGGATGGGTCTGGTTCGCCAGGATTCCACCAACCCTGGCTGCGGCAAGGAAGACAAATTCAGGCTGCTGCTGGCGGAAGAAAGAAGCGGTAGCCTCAGCGTCCAATAAATCCAAATCCGGCCTAGACCGTTCGATCAGATTGGTGTATCCACTCGCGTGGAGATGCCGGTGAATCGCCGAACCTACGAGGCCCTTGTGTCCCGCGATGTAAATGCGGTCATCCGGTTTCATAAAGTCAAAATGATTCGGCATACTTCCTCCCTTGCTGCGATTCGCTGCTTGTCCGGCTCATTGTAGCTTCACGACTCAAGTAGGAGACGGCCTAAAACTCGAGTCTGCCATATGCATTGAAGCCATGTCTTACCACCAAGGCATCTCGTTCTGCAGCCTTCAAGTCGCAATCCACCATCTCGGCAATCAGCTGATCGAAAGAAGTTTGTGGAACCCACCCCAGCTCGCGCTGCGCCTTGCTCGAGTCTCCTAAAAGGGTCTCGACCTCCGTCGGGCGGAAGTATCGCGGATCCACGGCAACAATCACGTTGCCATTTCGGTCCACTGCTTTCTCTTCCACGCCGCTGCCCTGCCAAGAAAGACTCATCTCCAATCGTTCTGCGCAACGCTGAATGAATTCACGCACCGAGTACTGCTTGCCAGTTGCGATCACGTAATCCTGTGGCTTGTCCTGTTGCAACATGAGCCATTGCATCTCGACATAGTCACGGGCGTGGCCCCAGTCACGCTTGGCGTCGAGATTGCCCATATACAACTCCTTCTGCAGGCCAACCTTGATCCGTGTCAGGCCTCGTGTGATCTTGCGGGTAACGAAGGTTTCGCCACGCATGGGCGACTCGTGATTGAAAAGAACCCCGTTACATGCATACATGCCGTAGGCCTCGCGATAGTTGACGACAATCCAGTACCCATAGAGCTTGGCTACCGCATAGGGAGACCGTGGATAAAAAGGCGTTGACTCAGTTTGCGGAATCTCTCTCACTAAGCCATAGAGCTCCGATGTGGACGCCTGATAGAAGCGAGTGGTCTTTGTGAGCCCCAAAATACGGATGGCTTCCAGCAGGCGAAGGACGCCTATAGCGTCAGAATCGGCCGTGTACTCAGGCTCCTCGAACGAAACCTGCACATGGGACTGAGCAGCAAGGTTATATATCTCGTCGGGTTGCACCTTGGCAACAATATGGATGAGCGATGACGAATCTGTCATGTCGCCATAATGGAGAATCAGTTTCGGGTGGGGATTGTGCGGATCTTCGTAGAGGTGGTCGATGCGCGCTGTATTGAAAAGCGAGGAGCGTCGTTTGATCCCGTGTACTTCGTATCCCTTGGCAAGGAGAAACTCGGCAAGATACGCACCGTCCTGACCGGTTATCCCTGTGATAAGCGCCTTCTTTGCCGGTAAATTGTTGGATTGCATGTTGGACATATCCGTATAAGAGTACCATCGAGACTTCAGGGATTCGCCAGATGACGGCTATGCTGCTGGCCCAAGGTTCAACAGATAGCCCCGATCACAGGGTCTAATCGATCGAGTCCGCTGCGAACGGTCTTGATTATATTCCTCGAACCTCAGCAAGACATCCTCATCTTTCGCGTCGCGGAGGAAGCGTTTCGATTCAGATGTTAACTTTGGGGTGGTTGTAGGTGATGCGGCAATTCTGAATGCCGAACCGGTTGAAAAATGTGAGTTAGCTGGCAGAGATGAACAGCGTCCCGTTGTCGTTAGTCGGGGTAAGCTCAAGGCCGCGTTTAGCCGACGGCAGGTAGTTCGTCGCAGCCCTGCGTCAGATGATGCCCCATGGCGTTTGGAACGCTTCAACGATGAAAGGCATTCTCGCTCCGGGGATGATACTCTAATTGAGATATCTACAAAGAGGTCGGCAGCGAGATGAGGGTTGTTGTTGCACGGCGTACGGGAATGCGCGGTGCTGGTTTGGGTAATGAGCTGTTGCCTTGGGCCAAAGGAATGATTGCCAGCCGCGTATTGAGCGCTCGACTGGTGGGGCCATCCTGGGGCCTGAACGACCGCAACTACCACCGAAACTTTAGGACAAGCCGCCTGGATTTTGTAGCGGAGGACATTCTTGCGCGGCTGCCTCATTATGCTTTCACTGAGAAAGACTACTTCGAAAACGGCGTAGTCGATTTCGGCCAAGCCGTCGCACTGTGGGCAGAGCAGCGCGGCCTATTGCGAAAGAGTCACTACATCGTGACGGTGGATGGACTATACGGTGGCTTTCCAGCAATCTGGAACGCACGAGCGATGGTCAGCGCAAAGTTGATCGAGAGCCGCGACGCGTGGCGAAACTTGTATGAGGCTGCGTCCGCCTTGGATCCCAGGAAGTTGTTTGTGGCGCTGCACATGCGTTTGCGTGGAGACTTCACCGAAGTCGCGGATTCAGAGATGCGCGGCCGATTCAATGTGCTCACGCCACGAAAGTGGTATTTGGAAGTCTGCGAGGCCCTACAGCACCGCTTCGGCGACCGCATTGAATTCCGCGTTTTCACCGACTGTGGCGGCCCAGACTTTGATGAGGTTGTCCGACGTTTCAACCCGGGTCAAACCAAACAGCAGGGTCTGACCGAGTGCAGCGACCTATTGCTGATGGCACAGGCCGACTTGCGAGTGTGCTCGGTATCTAGCTATAGTCTCGTTGCGAGTTGGCTCTCCGATGGACCTTACATATGGTATGAACCGCAGCTGTTATTCGAGGATGGACTTTACACTCTGTGGGGACGCCAAGGAGACCAATCCATATCCGGACCCCTCACAGATCTGAGTCGAACGGTGATGCGTGAAGCCGTAACTGGTCCACTCTCTGCGAGCTGCTTCAAAGGCTATCCAGTAGTGGCCGACGGGATGCTCCCCGAGGGACTGATAGCGCAGCTGGAACGCAAACTAATTGAGAAAGAAAGCGGCAACCTGCTCGCGTATGGCGCAGTGCCCCAATGGGTGGTCAAGTGAGGCCGTAGCGCAGGAGCAACTCAGATTGGCTTAGAAGGGATCGGCGACTGGACTTCCGGGAACAGCCCGGATGAGATCGCTGGATACTGAAAAGTCATAGTTGGGGCGCTCCCGCGCGAATATATCCCGAAGTTCCTCTATTGTCGGATAGTCGTTGGTCCCATTGAAATGTCGAGCATCGTCGATCAGAATTACATGGTCCTTGATGGAGTGGCTAAAGATGCTCGCCAGTTCTTGAACGATGGGACAATTTATCCCCGAGCGGGCGGTGATACCTGCTGAATAGTGTCCGTCCAGCCAGATCAGGGCTGGCGAGGATATATCGTTCATAATCTCGGCCAGGCGCTCCCCACTGTCTCCCTGCACAATGTGGATATTTGGGTAGGCCCGGAAGCGGCGGACGGCCTTGCGGGCAAGCTCTTCACTCAACTCAATCGAATAAATAGCTTTGAACTGATCTTTCAGCACGCTGGGGGTGTCGCCATGCAACGTGCCCGTCTCAACGAAGCAATGCAGACTGCGCGCAACACCATAATTGGAGAGAATCCGACGCTTGACGCTGGACGGCGGAGGAATCGGCTTGCCCGCCTTGATCCATGCTGCTATTTGCCTCTTATCTCGGCGGCGTTGCCAGATATTCCAGATAGCAGTGTCGCAGAGCGCAGCACGTAGTCCACTTTTCAAAATCAAAAGCATATTCCCAAAGTATACCAGTCTAACGAAAGGCCTTGAAGCCTGAGACCAAGCGAGATGAGCCATCAGTGCAGCAGCATTCTGGACGTCTCCGGTTGATGATTGTTGAACTGCTCAGATCAAACTGCGCTGTCTACGGAGCAGGCCGACCCATGGTCTATACACGCTCTCTCGATAAAATATCCGGTAAAACAGAATAGACAGAATGACTCCGGATGCGATCAGCAGCAGGAGCTGTAGTCCGGGACGAATGGAGGATTCCTGATGAAGGAAGGACTGAATAAAATATAGAGCCGTAGCGATGGCTCCGGAACAGGCAAGCCCCGGCACCCACGATGAGACCATTGACCAGAGGCTGGTGCTCAGCGAGTTAGCACTGATCCAATGAAACACCACAGAACGAATGAGTTGAAGCGCGCAATAGGCTAGTGCTACAGTCGTAATCCCGAAACGTACAGTAAGCAGAATTGCAGAGGCCCAGGCAACGATGAACAGCAACTGGAGATATATCTTATGGCGAAAAAGACTGAGTACCTCCAATTGAATCCCAGGGAGATGCATGGTGGCGTCCAGCATGGCGACTACGCAGAGCGCCTGATAGGTCGGAATAGCTGCTGTCCACTGCTTGCCGAGGGCCACGGGGATGATGGTGGAAGCTACCACGGCAGCGCCGATGCAGGTGGGCGCGATGATCGCCATCAGTTGGACCTCACTGGATCGCAGCATTTGCCAGCACCGTTCACGCGTGGACTCCGCAGCACGTGCGATGGCGGGATAAAAGACACGCGTGAGGCCGCCTGAAAGATTATGCACCGGCAGCACGCTCAGTGTAATGGCACGGTTGTATATCCCTAATATAGAGGGAGTTACGAGTCGGCCCAGCATCAATGTATCTAGAGAGACGCCGACTGCCTCAATCGCGGTGGCGAGTGTAACCCTCCCCCCGAATCGAGAGATGTGACGGTAGTCGTCTCGATGCAGGGTTGGCAGCAACGAGTGGGGCCGGGCGACGTAGTAGGCGACGGCAACAATGAATGGCTGAGAAACATTGCTGGCCACCAAGGCCCATACCCCGTACCCTTTGATCGCCATTGGCAATCCTAACCCGAAGGTCGAAATTAGATAGCCCAGAAAATCGCATATAGCCATGTCGCGTATACGGAAGTCTCGGCGCAACAGGCCACCCGCTGTCATGGAAAGCGCCTGGAAGACGAGGTTCAGCGAGAAAACGATGAAGACCCACTTCAGTCGCGGCTCCCTGAAATAGATCGCGAGCAGGGGAGCAATCGCACACGCGATAAGAAAGCCACCGAGTCCCGTTGCTATACTGAGTGTGAATGCGGCCCGAATGTTGCCATGGGTAAGCCCGGGCCTTTGAATAATGGCCCGCCCCATGCCCAACTGGGTGAAGTAGCTGGTGAGGCTATAGCAGACCATCGCAATTGCTGCCAACCCATAGTCGCTGGGCTGTAGGAAACGCGTGAGGGTAACGACTGCCAGCAACTGCATGCCGGCGGTCGAAAACGTCGAGAAGTAACTCCAGCGAACTTGGGAGTGCCGGTTTTCTAGCATGTCTTACAGCGATGGCTCGAACACAAGGCCTACACCACCTTCCAATCCCTACAACTGAACAAACAACTCGATCAAGAATCGATTCGGAATGAGGGGCCTCGTTCGGTCTTAATTCTCATTTCCTGCCTCGCCAAGTCACAAGCACGGCGACTAACTAACGTCACCTATCGACCAGTTATAGTTTCATGCGGGATTGAGATCTGGAAGTAGGCTCTGATAGAGTTTGAGATACTGCTTCGCAATATCAGACCAAGTCCCCACATGGAATGTCATCGTCTGTTCCCTGTGTGCAATGCCATAAAAACTCCTAAGCGCATGTACAATTCTCCTTGGGTCATCTAGTAAAACGAAGTGTAATTGATTTGACGTTGGATATGCATTTATCGCCCACGGCAGATCGGATAGTAGTAAAGGTAGTCCTGCCGCCGCAGCTTCATATACAGCGATACACCCGCTCTCGCCCTGGCTAAGAAGAACGAAACCTCGGGCTCCGCGAAGAATCTTATGTTTGACATGTTCAGATACATATCCCACATACCTGACATACTTATCATCGATCAATTCACGGAACTGAAGGAAATATGGATCTTGCTCTGAGAATGGCTTGCCGAGAAACATGATAGGGACTCTTGCTTCTCTTGCACAAGTCGCAAGCAGAACAGCATTCTTTCGCGGACAAATGGTACCTACACTCACCAGATAGTCGCCTTCTATCTCAACTTCCGACAAAGCCTTGATGGTTTCAGGTTCAAGCCCATGCGGGATAATCAAGCCGCGTTGATCTGGGACGTCGTAGATACGACGCACAACATCTAACTCATGAGGGACAATATATACGAGTGCATCTAAGTCGCGGTAAAAACTGACACGTTCTGCATAGCCTGGGAGATACTTGCTTGCCATCCTCGTGAAAATGATTCTTTTCCTGATACGTAAGTTACTTTCGGAAGCGACCAGATCAAAGGTCTCCGTCATTACTGTCTTTAGACCCTTCTGCTTAGCTAGCCCGACATTCATTGGACGTCCAAAATAATGCAATATATCGCCGGTCTGATCTGGGTCCCACCACCTCTCCGGCTGAACATCAACCCCCAGCAGCGTAAGTTCTTTCATCAGCGCTTGGATGAGGGTCTGTAGGCCTCCATGAGCCAAGTAAAACGGGATGTTATGTGAAACGATAACTTTCATAATTTTATGTAAAATAACACAGAAGACTATGGGAAAGCAATCGTGAGTCAGCCGCGTTGCTGGTCAATGCGGGGCTGATATACTTCGCAAATGGTACACGAGAACGATATGGGATCATCAGGAGAAGTGGCACTCGTGGGGCACTTTGATACGAGTGCTATAGCCGGACTTCTGCCAGTCGAACTTGCTGCACGTATCATTTCTATCAAGACTGAAATAGGCGTCCCCATGGAGACTCTTGCCGCTGAGTTCATTCATCGAGGAATTTCGACCACCTTGATAGGCGGCGCCCAGGAGAGCGAAAATATTTTTCTTCGCTCGACTCCATTGAGTGTGGCGCTTTATCCAAAGCGTGGCGGTTGGTCGTTTGTGCGAAGTGGACTCCAGAAAGAGCGCAAAGCAATTCTTGAACTTCTAAGAGAAATTCAGCCCTACATCACACATGCGCATTGGACAATGGAGGGCGGCAGAGCCGTGGCGGACTGGAATGGGCCGAAAGTGTTGACCATACATGATGCGGCTTGGGAATGTGCGCGACTCGGCCTAATTCCTAGACCATTGAGCATGGCCTACACCGCTCGGTGGCTCGCCGATACCGCTACCATCTTGCGGAGATTTGACCACATCATAGCTGTATCTCCCTACGTTGAAACATACCTGCGGCTGAGGCATCGCTACCGTGGTGAGATTCGAGTGATCCCCAATGCAATTTTAGACCTACCTCGGGATCTGATAGTGCCATCAACCTTCCCAAAGACAGGGGCAGTGACTTTTGGTGTGTGCGGAAGCCTCCATCAAATCAAAAATGTGTATACCGCTGTGGAAGCCTTTCGTAAATTGGAATTGTCAGTTCCCGGTTCACGTCTATTAATCTTCGGCGAGTGCGATGTAAGTGTCCAAGATCAAGGCAAAAGCGAAAGGATCGAGCTAAGGGGCCGCGTACCGCATCGTGAGCTTCTTCGATCGCTCGTTGAGGAAGTTGACATTTGGCTACATCCTTCCCGTATAGAGAGTCACGGAATCGTAATTTGCGAGGCAATTCAGGCCGGATGCCCGGTCATCGCTGGAAAAAATAGTGGGGCCGTCTCGTGGACCTTGGAATATGGTCGTGCTGGAATTCTGGTCGATATCGAAAGTATCGATGAGGTCTCCGCAGCGATGCGACGAACCGTTCTGGAGCGTGACGCATATAACGATATGGTCGATTACGGACGCGAACACATCCGAACCATGTTTAGCGTCGAACGGACTACAGGCATGCATCTTAAGTATTATCGCGATATAGCTGGACGCTGATTCACGTTATAGTATTGTGCATATAAGCTAACTTGTTCTGTAACCTGGCCAAGCTTTGAAATGCGTGAAACTGCAGGTTGCCTCTATAAGATGACGGCGTTTAGGGAGTTGTTCCAGTATGTAAGTGAACCAGAGTAAGCCCTCTCGTGGAGATAACACGGAAGCGACTCACGTGATGGATGCCGTATTGCCTCAAGCAGTTAGCGATATTCTCCGGCAGATTCGATGGGTTGATAGGGAGATCCATTCGAGATTAGAATTCGTCTTCCTGTGTCCTTGACGGAGCCCATCTGTCTCCAGTGTCTGCACAAAGTTCCAGTGAGTGTTATGCTGCTTATTATGCGGTAATGAACGGACAATTCGCGACTCTGACTGGAGAAGTGGATAACCTACGGAAGTGTGGGGTTCAGACAACATGATCCTTCTCGTTGGAGTCGTCACTCTTCCTTTGGGGCTGTTTTACACTTATTGCCTATACCGTAGTGTCCTGCTGGGCTGGATATGCCTACTCGCTCTACAACTTTACATTTATGCATTCGGAATAAGCCTCGACCAATTTAACCTCGGTCCTATTCATCTCGACGTCTTCGACGTCCTGGAGCTTTGTCTCCTAGTCGCAGGCATCATGAGAACGATTCGACGACTGCGAGAGCGGAATACCGCGCGCATCTTCGTCGCTGCATATCTCGTCTTTTTTGCATTCAGCTTTTTGCGTGGAAGTCTAGCTCACGGGCTTCCGGCCGCAGGCAACGAATCGCGTGCGTATGCCGCATTTCTTATAGCATGCCTCTACTTCCTTACCGCTCCGGTCGATTCGGAGTCCGTGCGCAACTATGTGCGTGTTCTCTTGTATTACGGACTTGGACTTGCTTTAGTGGCAATCCTCGCATGGGCCGGATTGGATATCGGCGGGGTTGCATACGCGCATCATGATCCATTTGCCCTCGCGGAGCTAGCAGGCCGCGTCCTACCTGCTGATCCAGTCCTACTAATTGCATTTTGCTTCTTTCTCTCTCTTGGACTGTCGTACCACAGAAAACATGTAATCCTTTCTAAGTGGTTGCCTGCGGTGTTTCTTGGATTGGCCGTGCTTCTGCGCCACAGAACGGTTTGGGCAGTTCTGGTGGCTGGACTCGTCCTATTTTTCACTAAGGATAGAGCCCTTTTTCGCCACCTCATACCTGCGGGAGCCTTCGCCTTTTGCCTCATAGCCGGATATGCCATTCTGGCAGGTAATGCGGCCCAGTCAGTCGAGGCGCAATTGTATGACAGTGCAACTAACGATGACACCTGGGTATGGCGCGTCGAAGGATGGCAACAACTTATCCTTGGTGAGCAACAGTCGTTTATCAGCGTCTTGTTCGGTAGGGGAGTTGGGGGGGGGTACGGGCGCTTTGATCCGACCAAAGGTCTATATAATGACGCCCCTCCGCACAGCGAGTATGTTACTCAATTCTTCAACCTGGGGACTACCGGGTTATTGCTCGTGCTCTGCCTTATGATTCGGCCGCTTCGAAGATTCTGGAAGCTGTCGTCGACCGACATGCTAGCGGTAGAGCCTTCAGCAGCAGCGTGGACTGCTGTCCTGATCGGAATAATGGTGTACAGCATTGCCTACGATCCACCGGTGGAAGCGTATGCGCTCTTGGGAATCGCCAATGCCATGGTTGTCCGACGGGACAAAGAGACCGGTCCGATTTCCAAGGCGAGCAGAGGACGCCGCTTATCAAGAGTGTATTCTCGGACATTAGCAGAATCTGAATAGGGAGCGAAACGCGTTTGAGAGTATGGGGTATTCGGTAGACATGCATATAGCTATCTTGATCACCTGTTTCAACCGTCGCGACAAAACGCTTGACTGCCTGAAGAGACTGTCGCAGCAAATCGGCGTCGACGATCTGAAGATTGAAATCTTCCTGGTCGATGATGGTAGTTCTGACGGAACATCAGAGGCGGTGGAGCGCGACTTTCCTAACGTGCATCTGCTCAAGGGTAACGGGTCACTCTACTGGAATGGAGGGATGCGGCTGGCCTTTGCTACCGCAATGCAGTGTGACTTCGACGGTTACATTTGGCTCAACGACGATACTCTACTCTTCCCTGACGCGATTCAGAGGTTGATAGCCGCCTATCGGCAGTGCGAGTCGGAGGACGGACCCGCAATTGTGGTAGGCAGCTTGCAAGATGCTGTGTCGGGGAAACATACTTATGGCGGGCTAGCCTGGCACACATCGGGGCTCTATCTAAATTTGCGTCCCGTTCTTGCTATTTCCGACCGCATCTTGCCATGTAACACTCTCCACGCCAACTTCTCATTCGTCGCATCTGCTGTCGCCAAGCGGATAGGCAACTTCGAACCAGGCTTCACCCATTATTTGGGTGATTGGGACTATGGCTTACGCGCAACAAAGCAGGGTGTGCCTGTTCGGATTGCGCCGGGATATTACGGAACGTGTTCAATCGACCAAGTGACGGCAAGTTGGCAAGATCCTGCACTCTCCCTGGCGCAACGGTGGAAGACAATCAGATCCCCCAAAGGGCTTCCGTTGCGAGAGTGGTTTCTGTATACCAGGAGACACTTCGGCTGGCGCTGGCCTTTTTACGCGATATCGCCCTATCTCAAGCTGTTTATGGGGCGATAGGCTTGGGCGTGTTTTACGATGAAGCGTTATTTGGGGAGTCCCTGATGCACCCTTCGAGAATTGCAACAGTTTATGCTCCGGAGAAGCTTGATTGAGAGTGGGGATCATCTCGCATTCATATGTATTGCAACCGGGTTATCTGCCTGTGCTGTTGTCTATGGCGGCGTTGCCCGGAGTAGAAATTGGTCTGATCACTCCCAACCAGTACCTCGGATGTACATATTCAGCGAAGACGTTTGCGAATTTGGATTCCTCCTTCCAAGTTTTTCCGGTAGCCATTCGAATGGGCAAGCGTCAAGGAACGTTCCACTATAAGGCTGCGGAGCTGCACAGGGCCCTCGATGCCTTTCAGCCCGACGTTCTGTTGCATGATCAGGAAGTCTATACTCTTGGCGCAGCGCAGATTGCGCGTGTCGCCTCGAGCCGTTCGATCCCGCTTGCCATGTTTGTCTGGGAGAACATTCCACGCAAGCTTTCCTTGCCGCGTCGTCGCCTGGTCCGCTTTGTGATGGAGCGCTGCGCGGGACTAATCGCCGGCAGTTCGGGTGCGGCGACGGTTCACCGCGACTGGGGGTTCAAGGGGCCTATGCAGGTCATCCCGCAGATGGGCATTCCTGCCGTCGATCCAGAACCGCACTTTGGAAGGCGCGACCCCGGCTGCCTGCAAATCACCTTTGCAGGACGGCTGGTCCCGGAAAAGGGGGTCGATTGCTTGTTGAAGGCTGTCGCAAGACTCCACGCTTGTAAGGTACCCTTGCACTGCACGATCATGGGCGATGGGCCCGAACGGTCGAAACTTCAGCAGTTGACTCGTTTCTTGGATATAACCGCTCAAGTGACGATGCTTGGCTCAATTCCCTTGCGGGATGTGGCCCGGCAATTGCAGCGCAGCGATGTCCTCGTGCTTCCTTCGCGCAGAACGAAGGTCTGGGAGGAGCAGTTCGGTCGCATTCTGGTGGAAGCCATGGCTCAGGCGACCGTCACGGTAGGCAGCAAGACTGGCGCGATTCCTGAAGTCATCGGTTCGGAGAGTTTGCTCTTTGATGAGGACGACGACCAGACGCTGGCTGAGCTGCTCATCGAGCTTGCCTCCGACTCCGGTCTTTTGGAGGCGCATCAGCGTGCTCTTTGGCAACGTGCCAGCGACTATTATCTGAATGATTTCATGGCAAAGCGACGCATCGAATTTTTATCGCGCCTCAGATCAGCGCAACCTCTGAAAAGCTGACGCTTGCCGCGACATGCTGCTATGTGATGATTGCCATGGAATCTCTGTGGGGACACTTGCAAGGGCTAATCGGAGTTTCCCTTTGGTTGTCCACGGCCGATTCGGTCCGCAAGTCTCGCCCCATGATCTCTCACAGTGGGGTGAACCTTGGAGTATATATACTGGCGGTATGACCCCCAAGGTAATGCGCCTGTCCGAAGCCGCCAGTCGGCGCTTGGACGCAGTCAGAGCGGCCTCGGCGTTTCTAGTTCTGTTATCACATTGGCGTATGTTTACCTTCACCCCGCACGAGGTGCTCTCCGGGCATGTGAGCTTGGGCAAGCAGATTTTCTATTTCTTCACTGCAGGGGTGATCGCACACCGGGCAGTACTGGTCTTCTTTCTACTGAGCGGCTTCCTTGTAGGTGGAAGCGTTCTACGCTCGATAGATACCGGGACGTGGTCCTGGAAGACGTACTCCGAGAACCGACTGAGCCGCCTATACGTTGTCCTGCTCCCTGGCCTGTTGGCAGTAATGCTATGGGACTACGGTTCCGTGCATATCCAAGGCGGCTTCGCAGCGGCAACAGCGGCCAGTGCGAGCTTTGAACCCCGTGGATGGCACGCGTTCCTCGTCAATGCAACCTTTCTGCAAAACATCTTTAGGGGCCCTTACGGCACAGATAAGGCGCTCTGGAGCCTCTCATGCGAGTTCTGGTATTATGCTGCATTTCCTTTTCTGGCGTTGGCCCTGTTCCAAAAGACCACCCCCGTGCGACGCGCCCTTTGGTTACTTATATTTATTGCGATTTGTGTTTTTATGAACGCGGGTAACTGCCTGTTGGGTATCACGTGGATGTTAGGGGTAGGAATCCATTTCCTGCCAAGCCCCAAGGGGGGACGATGGAGAAAGTTGGGTGTCTTGGTCAGCTTCTTCGGCTTGGTGGTAATGATCTCTGATCATCATCTTTCGAGCGTAGTTGCTATCTTGATCTTCAGCTTGATCGGCATGGCTTTTCTTTATCTACTCATTATTGTTCCACCGCCCAAGAGGTCATTTTCGGGGACACGGTGGTTAGCGAAGAGGGGATCGGAAGTTTCCTACAGCATGTATGTCCTACATATGCCTGCAATCGTTTTCTTTGTCGCCTTGTTGCACCGTCCACGCGGAGGTTTTCAAGGTCATGAGTTGATAGGAGCGCTGGGCATCCTACTAATAGTGCTGCTGTATGTATTGGTGATGTATCTCTGTTTTGAGAGGAATACCGTTTGGGTGCGACAGCAGATTCACACGCAAAGTGAGGCCTGGCTGACGCAAGGTGACCCGCGGAAGCGGACTTAGCTGCAATCGTGCCGAATGGCTGCCCCACGGGCTTATCGAACATCAGTTTGGATACGACGCGATCACGGTTTCATAAATCTCAATCAATCGTGAGTAGTTTATCTCTGCTGTATATTTCAACTCGTAGTCTTCTCTCGCCCCGATCCTCAGCCTGGATTGGAGCTCCGTATCCGCTGAAAAGCGCAGAACTTGTTCGCTTAGGGATGAGGCATCGCCAGGGACGAAGTGCAGTCCCGTCTGCCCATGAATCAGCGTATGAGCCATTGAGCCGATTTTAGAGGCAATCACCGGAGTTCCGGATGCCAGTGACTCGACAATCGACATCGGAAACCCTTCATACCAGACAGAAGGGAAGATCATCGCACATGCATTCTGAATCAGATCCGTTGTTTGGTCTCTGGCTAGTTGGCCCAGGAATTCGATGTTGGGGTTCTGTGCACTTGCTTCGATACATGCAGAAGACAGCGGACCAGTTCCTGCAATCTTCAATCTCTGGCCGGAACATTCGTGCCTCCATGCCTCCAGTAAAGTTTCGATTCCCTTTTCCTGCACTAATCGTCCCACGAAGGCAAAGTAACCGCCGGCGCCCGCTCCTATGCCAGGATCTTCAAACAGAAAATTGGGCTTCACGTGATATACGGCCTTCGGGATATGCCCTTCTATCAATTTGTTCTTGCCGAACTCCGTCAGCCCGACGATGTAGTGCTGCTTCGCAGTGCCTGATTCCACTCGCCTGCGGTCCGTGAGTGAGGCCAGCGCCACGACTAACGTTCCAGCTCTACTGGAGCGATAGCACGCATGTGCCACTCCCGGCCACGCAAACCGTTTCCCCACGCAGGCCTCGCAGACGGAGCCATCACGGTAGAGAATCCCCTTGGGGCAGATCATTCGAAAATTATTGACCGTACGGACATACGGAACTCCAGCCTCACTGCATGCCTGCAAGACCGAAGTAGACATCGCGGGAAAGAGATTGTGGATGTGAACAATCTCGGGCTGGAACTCAGCAATTGCAGAAGCCATTGCCCTCTTGGACTTCACAGAATATATGCAATCCGCAGCCGCCTGTATCTGTGAAAGCGGACCCTGGATATGATCGTTGTCGACTTGCAGCAGATGAATCCGATGTCCCTTCGATGCGAGTAATTTACTCTCATTCTCAAAAACGAAGTCTTCGCCGCCCTTTTGTTGGTAACGGTTGTGAGCAATCAGAATTCTCAATTGCGGCAACTCCGATGTTTCATTGAAACCGCAGTCATTCTGCCTTTATGAGACGGAACGCGGTGCTAAAAGAGGCGCTACTGCTCGGCGACCACAAGCTGCGTCTCTTCATTCGGAGCCAACTTGCGGAACAAATGCTCATACCGGGAAAAGTTCTCCTTGTACCACTGGATGACGCTGTCCATGTGCTCCTCCAGGGGCCGGGTCTGTGACCAGCCAAGACGGTTAATCTTGGTACTGTCTATCGCGTAACGTGAGTCATTGAAGGGGCGGTCCGGCACAAATTCCGTGCGTGCTCGCGGATCAATACCAAGATGTGAGGCAATCAAATTCACAATCTCCAGATTGGTATACTCCGTATCCGAGCCAACATTATAGATTTCACCGTCGACGCCCTTGTTGATGAGCAGCATAAGAGCCTCAGAAAAATCCTCCGCCGCCAGAAAACGCCGTGAGTTGCCGCCGTCCCCGTGGACCGTGAAGTTCTGTCCCGTCAACCCCAGCAGGATGAAACGCGGAATGATCTTTTCGGGATACTGACGTATCCCATAGATGTTATTGGCACGGACAGACACGATCGGCATTTTGAAAGATCGGACGTAACTGTTCACAATCATGTCAGCCGCAGCCTTGGAAGCCGAATAGGGATTGGTCGGATCCAAAAAATCTGTCTCTACATGCAGTCCTTCGCGTATTTCGCCGTATACCTCATCCGTTGAGACATGGATAAACTTCCCCACGTTGTTCACCCGGCATGCCTCCAGCAGAGTATGAGTTCCCAGGGTATTGGAGTGAGTAAAGCGAAGCGAATTGCCGAAGGAGTTATCGACATGGCTTTCGGCCGCGACGTGCAACACGACATCCGTATCGACAGTCAGGCGTAGACACAGATCAAAGTCGCATAGGTCGCCTACATGAAGGTGACGCCGCCCACGCTCAAGCAGGTGAGAGATGTTGGCGAAATCCGCGGCATAGGTCATCTTATCGAGGATAAAGAGCTTGGCCTCGGGAAACCGCTCGACGACCTTTTCCACCACATGAGACCCGATGAAACCCGCTCCACCGGTAATCACAATCTTATTCATCTATCAACCTGTTTCCTATCTCAATGCAACGCGCGCGAATATCAGAGGAGACTCCGAGTGATCCAAGAGTAAGAGCCAGTTTACTACGGTCCAGTTCGAAGCTGTCTCTCTCCTCAGATGAGGTCACCAGCAGTTCCCCCTTTCCGTAGCCTTCCATCAGCCACATGGCAATGTTTCCCACCTCCGTTGCATGGCCGGAACCGAGGTTGAATACACCGGAAGGGCAGACCGCTAGCACACGCCGGGCGATCTGTGCAAATTCCGCTATGTCGATAAAGTCACGTCGCACAAATGGGCTGACGTCGAGCACAATGCGGTTGGTCTCCTTGAGACTGCGGAGAGCAATACCAAAGAAGGTGTGACGCCCTGGCTCAAAATCAAAGACGTTGGCAATGCGCAAAATCGTACACCGTTCTCCCAGCAGCTTCTGTACGGCCAGTTCCGTCTTCAATTTGTTAGAGCCATAATGGTCCACCGGGGCTGGTGGATGGTCCTCCTTTACCGGAAAGGGCGCCGAAGGCCCATAGACGCGTCGCGTACTCATCATCACGTGGTGGCATCCCGCACGGGCCGCCTGTTGTGCAACGAAGAGGTCGAAGTCACGACGCTCGTCGTAGGCCTCGCGCATATAGCGGAGGTCATAAGCCATGTTGACTACGACTTGATATCTGGTGAGATTTATGCCGTCCCAATCAACACCATGGGAGACTGCATCGATAGAGATATCCTCGCCTTGGGCCCCTAACACCGCGCGCGCCAGATGGCTACCCTGCCCCACCAGCAAAACAGATTTCGCCATGACGGTCTCTTTAGCTCCACAATCATTGATTTGATTGACTTTATCATGCCATCGCGGATTGCGGAATGGGCGGATCACGGACCGGCGCAGGGCCGATACGAAGTCGCTTTGAAGTGGTAGGGTTATAGAAATGAGAGAGGTTCTGGGGGTAAGGCTTAATGGGCGCAGCTATACAGATACCGCCGCACGCTGTATAGCATGGGCTCAGCATGGAGAGTCAAGAGCCATTATTTTTGCCAACGTCCATGTGATCATGGAGGCTCATGACGATCCATCCCTGCATTCTCTTCTAAACAATGCGGACATCCTCAATCCAGATGGAATGCCATTAGTATGGGCACTCCGGATGTTCGGCCACCGCGATGCCGAACGAGTGTACGGCCCGGATGCGACGCTCGTCCTACTTGCGTCGGCCGAAGCCGCTGATATTCCGGTAGGGTTCTATGGCGGCTTGCCAGAGACGATGAATATGCTTGTCGCTGAGACGCGCAAGCGATTTCCAAAGTTGAACATTGTCTTCAAGTATTCCCCGCCGTTTCGCCCTCTTGACCT
>Ga0302280_1001371_pt1 | contig 20180 bp, 16 predicted proteins | sample III_Fen_E1_1_FD_198771 | JGI IMG/M metagenome (GOLD analysis project Ga0302280, IMG submission 198771) | Peat permafrost microbial communities from Stordalen Mire near Abisko, Sweden - III_Fen_E1_1 | ecosystem: Environmental > Terrestrial > Soil > Wetlands > Permafrost | place: Sweden: Abisko... | reverse complement strand
AGAAAATTAAAGGTCCGATAGAAAAAAGGATCTATGAATTCTTAATGCGTAATGCCAAATACCATTGGGGCAGGAAACCTTTTGATGCCCAGGAATTACGACTATTGACCGAAGCATTGGTATCACAAAATCTTTTTGGTGCTGATGGGAAAATGGTTAATGCCTTTGAGAAGGAATTTGCCAATACCTATGGAGTTCCCTATGCTGTTGCCAGTACGTCTGGAACAGCCGCCATTCATACAGCCTTGGGTGTTCTTGATCTAAATCCAGGAGATGAAATCATTACAGCCCCCATTACAGATCTTGGGACAGTAATTCCGATATTGTCTCTCAATGCAATACCTGTTTTTGCTGATATTGATAGTACTTACAATATGGATCCTCAGGATGTTGAACGCAAAATTACTGACCGTACACGAGCCATTGTTGTTGTCCATTTGTTTGGAAATCCCTGCAATATGGATGCTTTTGTTGAAATAGCCCGTAAACATAAGATCCCATTAATTGAAGATTGTTCTCAATGCCATGTTACTGAGTATAAAGGTAAATATGTCGGCACTATTGGCGATATTGGATGTTTTAGTTTTCAACAATCCAAGCATATGACAACCGGTGACGGGGGAATGACCATAACTTCTAATAAATCTTACTATGACAAGATGAAACTATATGTGGATAAAGGTTTTATGCGTAAAGGATGGGGAACCAGGGCCTATGGCTTTCATGCACCTAATTATCGTATGAATGAATTGACCGCTGCAGTCGGACGGGCCCAATTAAAAAAAGTAAAGGGAGTTGTCCAAAAGCGCAACGAGATGGGTTCTTTATTGACTAAACTTCTTTCTGATGTTCCTGGATTAACTCCGGCTCCTTTAACACAAGGCGCCAAGCATTCTTATTGGCTTTATCCTGTTCTTATTGATGGCATCAATCTGGAAGCTTTTGCCAAAGAAATGATTGCTAAAGACTTTTGGTGCATGGCAGGTTATACGGGAAAACCCATTTATTTATGTAGTGAGTCTTTAACTGCTAAGAAAACCTATGGAACTTCTCAATTCCCATTTAATTCTACCTTTGCCAGCCGTTCCTATGAGTACAAGGAAGGCCTTTGCCCAAAAGCAGAAGAAATTCTTACGCGCCTTGTTACCATGCCATGGGATGAAAGCTGGAGTTTATCAAAAGTTGAAAAAGCTGCTACAGCATTTAAGGCGACCTTAGAAAAGTTATCTTCTAACAATCCAATCCTAACAGTTGCTGTTAAATCTCAAGAAAAAAATACTGCTGAAATTAGTTCAACCACTGCTATTAAGAAACCCAGGATAGCAATTATTGGCTGTGGTCAGATGGGTCTATGGCACATGGATTCATACCGCAAAATGCAGTCTGTAGATATTGTTGCATTTGCAGATACTGATATTAATAAGGCCAATAATTTTGCTCAAAAAATAAATGCCAATGCCTATGCCAGTTATCAAGAAATGTTCAAAAAAGAGAAGCTCGATGGTATCAGCATCTGTACCGTGCCTTCAACCCATAAGGAAATTACCTTAGCTGCCCTGGATCTTGGCATTAATGTATTATGTGAAAAACCTTATGCTTTAACAACATCCCAGGCTCAAGAAATGCTTGATCGTGCTAAAGCTAAGAATAAAATCCTTTTAACCGCATTTAAGTTTCGTTTCTTTGACGAAGTCAAAAATGCCAAAGAAATTCTAGATAAAGGATCCTTAGGCAAAATCTTTAGTTTTCGCCTGATGTTTGGCGGATACATTGATATGGCACCAACCTGGTTTTGTAACAAAGAACTATCTGGTGGAGGGGTGATCATCGATAACGGCCCCCATGCTTTTGACTTGATCCGTTATCTTTTAGGAGATATTGACCAAGTTAAAGCCCAGGTCATCCAAGGCCAGGATATACCGGTTGAAGATACTGCCCAAATATCCTGCCATCTCAAAAGTGGAGCCTACGGGGTCATTGACCTCAGTTGGACCATGCCTTTACCTTCGAAAACCTATTTAGAAATCTATGGAGAAGAAGGAACTCTTCTATTAGATTTTGAAGGTCTGTCTTTTAAATATAAAACTTGGGATGAATGGAAGCGAATTCCAAATCAGGTAACAATGAAAGAAGCATTCACCCGACAAATGGAGCATTTTGTTAAAGCCATCCAAGGGGTTGAACCTAAAATTACTAATTTAGAAGACGGAATACGTTCCCAAGAATTGATTGATCAAGCTTATAGCTCACTGAAAGGTTAATGATGAAAGAAGAATTAAAGAATGCCTGGTTTAAGATTTCTGTTATAGGAAATTCAAAGCAAAAGGCAATTAGCTGGGTTAAAAGATACCGTATTCCTAATAGCGGTATCGTTGCCCAACATAAAACTAAAATCGTCACCCCAGAGGTCACAGGATATCTCATCACTTCTCTTTATAATGCAGGAGAAAAAGAGCTGGCCTTTGATTTAGCCAAATGGGAAGCATCGATCCAAAAAACAGATGGTTCTTTTACAGCGCCAGGCTCTGAGGTGGCTTATTCATTTGATACTGCCCAAATTGCCCGTGGATTTCTATCGGTCATGGATGACAGGCCTGAATTTGAAAAGAATTTGCGTCTAGCCCTTGATTACGTAGAACGTTATGTTGCCTCAGATGGAGAAGTCAAAACAGATAGTTATGATATGTGGCTTTTAGAAGACGGCTCCACACTTTCTGAATATGGTAATTTGTATAATTTGCCTCCATTACTAGAAGGTGGGAAAAAACTTAATGAACCACGCTATATTGCTGCAGCCAAACGAGGGATGGAATATTTTCGTCGAAAACCAGACCTTGTTGAATTTAAACCTCAATTGTCGATGCTTTCTCATTATTTCGGATACATGATGGAAGCACTTGTTGATCTAGGAGAAGTTGAATTAGCAAAAAAAGGCCTAGAACAAGCACAAGCCATCCAACGTCCTGATGGCTCAATCCCAGCTTATCCAGGCGTTGACTGGGTCTGTGCCACAGGTATGGCTCAGCTTTCGATTGCCTGGTACAAACTTGGGATTAACGAACCGGCTGATAAAGCCATGGCCTATTTAGAAAAGATTCAAAATCCTAGTGGCGGTTTTTATGGTGGTTATGGAAAGGGCGTAAATTATTTCGATAAGAAAGAGATTCCTTGGTCTGCGAAATTCTTTATTGATGCCTATTTACTTAGAGAAAAAGCTAAAAAAGGTAATCATTAATGTCTAAGAAAATAAATGTGCTTAGCGTTTTCGGTACCAGGCCAGAACTAATTAAAATGGCACCAGTGGTCAAAGAATTAGGCAAACATCCAACTCTAATTAATAGTATGGTCTGCGTAACTGGACAGCATCAACAGATGTTTGACCCATTATTAAAACTTTTTGGCATAAAACCTGACTTTGATCTGCATTTAATGAAAAAGAATCAAACATTGGAGCATATTACAACAGCAGTGCTTCATGAGGTTGGCCTTCTCATTGAAAAACATAAGATTGATTTCATTATCGTCCAGGGAGACACCACGTCTGCCATGGCTGCGGCGTTAGCTGGTTTTTATAAAAAAATCAAGGTAGTTCATGTGGAAGCAGGTTTACGCACAGGAGATAAGTATCATCCATATCCAGAAGAAGCTAATCGTCGCATTATTGATACTTTTGCCGATCTTTATTTTGCCCATACGTTATTAGCTAAAAAAAATTTAGTTAAAGAAGGGGTGCATTCAAATTTAATTGATATCACTGGAAATACTGTTATTGATGCTCTTTTAGAAACCTCCTGTAAGAAATTTGATTTTACCAAAACATCATTAAACGAAGCTGTTAAAGATCCTCGCCGTTTAATACTCATGACCGCACACCGCCGTGAAAATTTTGGGAAACCCATTGAGGATATCTGTTTAGCTGTGAAAATCTTGGCATTAAAACATTCTAAATCTATTAAATTCATTTATCCGGTTCATTTGAATCCCAATATTCAAAAACCTGTACATTCGATCTTAGCCAATATTCCCAATGTATATCTCACTGAACCCTTAGAATATCTACCCATGGTGCAATTGATCAAACGCTCTTATTTAGTGCTGACAGATTCAGGAGGTTTACAGGAAGAAGCGCCTAGTTTAGGAAAACCTGTCTTAGTGTTACGCCAAACGACGGAAAGGCCAGAGGGTGTTATGGCTGGTTGCGTTAAGGTGATTGGTATGAAAAAGAATAATATCATTAAATCAGTTAATGCTCTGCTTAATAATACCCCTCAATATATCCGTATGTCCAAAGCTGTAAACCCTTATGGTGATGGCAAGGCAAGCGTACGGATTGTCAAAAGAATATTGAAGGAAGCTTCTCATGCCCGAAGTTAACCCTAAAATAAGCATTGTTCTTCCAGTTTACAATGGATCTAAATCAAACCTATCAAAATTTAGAACTCATCATCGTAGATGACTGTTCTACTGATAATACTGCTGAAATTGTCAAATCATATACAGATCCTAGAATCCAATATATCCACAATACTGTTAATCTACGTTTGCCCAATTCATTAAATGTTGGTTTTAGACATGCCCAAGGTGAATATTTAACGTGGACTTCTGATGATAATCAATATTTACCCACAGCCCTCGAAGAAATGCTTCATTTTTTACAAAATCGTCCAGGTATAGATTTTGTATATACGGATATGGATGTAATCGATCTATTTACAGGGAAAAAGACTTTTAAAGCCTGCACCCATTGGACATTTTATTTTGAAAATATTATTGGAGCGAGTTACTTATACACCAGAAAAGTTTATGAAACAATCGGGGATTATGATCCTACATTTGAATGGGTCGAGGACTATGATTATTGGCTTAGGATTGAAAAAAAGTTTAATATGCGCCGTTTGCCTAAGGTGTTGTACCTTTACGGAAATCATCCTCAATCTTTAACAAGTTTAAAAACATACTCAGTTAGCTTTTTAGCAGATATTTTAAGGTTTCATCATGGGTATACATCTTTTGATGGCCTGGTTGATGCTGTCGGAGAATTTATATTACGGTTCTTGCCTTTTAAAAAAGGCTCTTGGCAAATGTGGAAACCAGTTATTCAAAAAGTTTCACACATGGGCCCTCAATTAAAGAAAGCTTTTTGGGGTGCTATCATTTGTTCAATGAGAAAGAAAATATTTACCGCCTTTAATCTCGTTTGGAAAAAATCTCTCAAATTATTTGGTAAAAAGAGCGATTTTCAAAATATTTTATCCGACTTACCAGATGTAGATACTCAAAAAATTCAAGTATTATGCATTACGTCATTTTTATCGATGGGGGGCTCTGAAAAGGTGATGGAAGAGATTGTGAAAGGATTATCCCCTAAAGGTTATGATTTCCATCTTTTTTGTTTTAAACGAGATCTTAATGATTGGATCAAAAATTACCTTTCACATTTCAGGAATTTTATCGGAGTACCCGCTGTATATGATGTGGATATATATGCCAAGCAAGTCATAGGCATTATAAATCAATTAAAGATTTCAATAATTATTTTAACCAATGAGCATATGGCTTATAAAGCAATACCTAAAATCAAGGAAGCTTGTCCAGGTGTTAAGATTATTGATATCATTCATTTAGAAAAAGAAGGAGGGACACGTAAGCATCTTTCCCTTATTGCTGCTCCTTATTTAGATCGCCGTGTTTGTATCAGTCATCATTTGATGGCTCATATGAAAGAAGAATACAGGACATGGGGCATTCCTGCTAATTTGACAGAACGCCTGTTGGTTATTCATAATGGAACTGATTTAACACAATTTTCTCCTGAAAAAATCCCTCAGGGAAGATTTCGAGCCCAACATCAAATTCCAGAAAATGTAAAAATTATTTCATTTGCAGCAAGAATGGCAAATGAAAAAACACCCTTTATTTTTGTAGATATAGCACGCAGCATTATTGCCCAAAATCCTTCAATCCCGTTACGATTTGTGATGGCCGGCAATGGCCCTTTATGGGGCAATTTATTAAGTAAAATCAAGGACTATCATCTTGAAAATTATTTTATTTTTCCAGGCGTACTAACTGATATTGCAGAATTACTAAGGGATTCATATATTTTTGTTGTAGTGTCAACACGAGAAGGGATTCCCTTATCAATCCAGGAATCATTGTTCATGAATATACCTGTAATCAGTACCAGGGTGGGGGCTATTCATGAGATTATTGTTGATGGTTCAAATGGTTTTTTAATTAATCGTGATGAACTAGTTGTTGATCATGCTACGAGCAAAATCCAATATCTATTGGAACAACATCAAGAACATCAACGCATGGCTGATAATTGCAGAAAGAGTATTTATCCTGAGTTTTCGAATGAATTCATGCATCAACGCTACGCCCATCTTTTAAAAGAGGTGTTACGTTGAACCCCCCTAAGAAAAAACATTATCTTTTCATCAGACGTTTACCTGATTCCTTGCCTTGGGGAGGTTTGGAACTATTAATGCTTGATTGGTTTGAACGCATCAACTATGCTGAATGTGAAGTGACATTGCTCATAACACCTGGGGGGAAAGCTTTATTTAGTGAACGATTTTCTTCCCACGCCCTTGAGATCAACATTATTGAATACCCTTTAAATGTTGATGCAAGTTCTTGGAAAACTTTCACAGAACTTTATTATCTTATTCGTGCAATAAAACCATCTACAATCATATTTATCCAGGGCATTTTTATAGATTTTCGCTTTTCATATGTATTTGCCGCTTTTTTATCAGCACCAGGACATGTCTATATGTCTGAAAATTTAGCTCCCACCAGCCCCACCGCTAAAACAAGCAAGAAACATCTAGGATTTATTCCAGGTTTAGCTTTATGGTGGCATACCCCTAGGTTTTTTTATATGATGCGTGCTTACCTATGTAGAAAAATTATTGCCGTCAGCCAAGAAATCAAAGATCAATTAATTTCACTTTGGACTTATCCCAAAAGCAAGATTGAAGTTGCTCATCATGGTATTGATATCAAAACATTCAAACCATCGCTAGAAGAACGAAAAATTATGCGAGAGTCATTAAAAATCTCAGATAACGAAGTGTTAATTTTTTTAGCTGCCAGACTTACTCAAGTAAAACGCATTGATCGTGCTATTGAAGCATTCGATCTTGTTTCTAAAGATTTTCCAGATGCGAAAATCGTAATAGCTGGGAAGGGTCCTTTAGAAAATGAATTAAGAACACTCGCGAAATCCAAAAACTCTTCATCAAAAATATTATTCTTAGGCCATCTCAACAACATCGCCCCATACATGCAAATGTGTGATATCAATCTTTTAACCAGTGATAATGAAGGTTTTGGTATTGCCTTGGTCGAAGCATTAGCCACAGGGTTGATTTGTGTGTCGACTCGTTGCCCAGGACCAAACGAGATTATTCAAGATCAAATTAATGGATTCTTGGTTGATAAAAGTGTCCCAGGGGTTTCTCAAGGACTATCAAGAGCATTACGATTGTCAACTCTAGAGCGAGCAATGATGTCCAAAAGAGCAATCGAAGTTGTTCGCACTAATTTTGAAATTAATTCCAATATACAAAAGGCTTTTGCATTGATGCAAATACCTTTTTTCATTAATACCCAATAAAAATTATGTTTACCTTTATTATTTCAACTTATAATCGTAGTGCCTACCTTAAAAATTTCTTGGATTATTTTTTAGCTCAAGAAATACCCCAAGAATTCTCCTTTGAAATCCTGATGATTGATAATAACTCTAAGGATGATACAAGAGAAACAATTGAGCAATATATGAACAAATTTCCATTAGGCGCACTGAAATACATTTTTGAAAATAGGCAAGGCAAATGCTATGCTTTAAATACGGCAATTATTCAGGCCAAAGGGGATATCTTGGTTTTTACAGACGATGATGTAATCCTTCCTAAAGATTGGTTTAAAAATATAAATAAATTTGTAACAACAGTAGATTTCGATGCTGCCTGTGGCCGAGTACTAGTTCAATATGAAGAAGGTATACCAACATGGATTAAAGACAATAATGACCTGATTTCAGGGCCCATCGTATCCTATGATTATGGGACAGAAACAATTCCACATGTTCAAAATAAAATGCTTTCCTTAATTGGTGCTAATTTGATTGTAAAACGTCAGCTTTTTAATGAATCTGGTCTTTATAATACAAATTTAGGTCCTGGCACAGGAACCATGGGTGATGATACTGAAATGTGCATCCGTTGGGAAAAGATGAATAAAAAGCTTTATTATGTAGGCAATATTTTAGTTTGGCATCCGGCACTTAAAAATAGGGCTAATTTAAAATATATTGCAGACTGGAATCTCGCGTATGGGAGATACGAAGTAATTAAATATAAATGGAAACTGCCTGACAATACTATTTGTTATGCAGGTGTTCCCCGTTATCTGATCCGTTGCATTTTGCTTGATTTTATTAAATCTGTATTGAATATTCTTAATAAAAGAGAATTTCTAAAAAGCTGGGTCTCCTTGTATCGCGATTTAGGCAGAGCCCAAGAATACAGGCAGCATCAAAGGGTGCTTAAAAATCAAAATTAACATGAAAATTGATATTACTATTATTATTGCCACGTATAATCGATCTGCCTGTCTTATAGAGACTTTAGACAGCGTGTTATCTCAAGAATTCCCAGTAGGGGTCAACTATGAATTGATTGTCGTTGATAATAATTCTACAGATAATACAAAGCTCTCAGTTTTATCCTATGAATCAAAATTTCAAGGTAAATTAATCTATTTGTTTGAGCCAAGACAAGGAAAAGCTTTTGCCCTTAATAGGGCTATCGCAAAATCACAAGGTAATATTATCGTTTTTACAGATGACGACGTTCTAGTAACTCATACGTGGATCAAAAACATATGGGAATGTTTTAACAAAAATGACTGTGACGGTATTGGTGGCAAGATATTACCACTCTTTTTGCCTAATACACCTCAATGGATTATTAATAATGCAGATCTTTTAAATGGTCCTTTAGTATTATTTGATTTTGGAACTGAAACCAAATTATATACTAAACCTATGTACGAATTCTTTGGCGCTAATTTTGCTTTTAAACGGAAAGTGTTCGACGATTGTGGTTATTTTAGAACGGATATAGGTATGGGTAAAGCCATCCAAGGAGAAGATACAGAATTCGTCAGACGTGTTCATCAATCTGGTAAGATTTTATATTATTGTGGGTCTGCTGTGGTCAACCATAAAACCCTTAAAAGAATTACCCTTAAATATATTGCCAAATGGAATATCGCTTTAGGCCGCTACCGGGTTATTATTGACGATCAGAGAAAAATCGATCCGTCACTTGTTCTATGGCAAGGTATTCCTCGATATTTGTTTAAGGTCCTATTGAATAATCTTATCCAAACGATCATTAATATTTTCAATAGAAGAAAATTCTTAGAAGCATTAATAACATTATCCCAAAATTGGGGTAAAGCTATGGAAATTCGCTCCATAAATAATAATTAGGATATCATTATGCCAAAATTTAGTATCATCGTTCCCACCTATAACAGGGCACATTTGATAACCTATTCCATCAATAGTCTTTTGGCACAGACCTACCATAATGTTGAAATTATTGTTATAGATGACGGTTCAACGGATAAAACCAAGGACATTTTAAAACCCTATATGGATAGAATAAAATATTGTTATCAAAATAATGAAGGTATTTCCTCAGCGCGTAATCATGGAATAAAGGAAGCCACAGGAGAATATATCGCTTTTACAGATGATGATGTTATTGCTGAACCAGATTGGTTAGCCAATATAGATAAATGTTTCTCTGAAAACCGCTGTGATGCTGTTGGAGGCATGGTACTGCCGATCTACAATAAGAACACACCTTCCTGGATTAAAAAAGATCCTATAAAGATTTCTGGAGGTGTTGTCATGTATGATTATGGTAAAGAAACCTTTCGTTTAGATCCGTCCATGCATTGTTTTATTGGTTGTAATTTTGCATTCCATCGAGAAGTATTCAATGAATGTGGTAATTTCAGGACAGATATAAGATTCAAAGGAAGACTGGCTCTAGGAGAAGACACAGAATTTATTCAAAGGCTTATTAATAAAGGCAAAGTCCTGTACTATTGCGGTCGAGCATTGATCCATCACCCCGTAGATAATCACCGATTAACTCTCAGGCATTGTGCACGTTGGAACAAAGCATTAGGTCAATTCACCGCACGTAATGAGCATGATAACCATAAGAACCATTACGTTTATTGTTATGGTGTTCCAAGATATCTTTTTAAAGGCATCATTATTGATTTCTTTAAAATAATTATTTCATTTTATGATCGTCTGTCCTTACATTTGGCGTTCCGTAGCTTTTTTCGCAAAATGGGCATGATTGCTGAATATCGATTAATTTATAAAGAAAGAAAGCTAAAATGACCCCCAAAGTCTCGGTCATTATCCCAACATATAACCGTGGTCATTATATTGCTCAAGCAATTGATAGTGTTCTTAAACAATCATTTCAAGATTTTGAAATAATTGTGATTGATGACGGATCAACGGATAATACTCAGGAAGTATTAAAAAAATTCGAAGGAAAAATCAATTCTATTCGTCAGAAAAATCAGGGGATTTCAAGAACACGTAACAGGGCTATTGAAGAATCCATGGGTGAATATATTGCTTTTTTAGATTCAGATGATTATTGGACACCTGAAAAACTAGAATTGCAGGTCAATATCCTTAACTCAAACCCTAAGGTGGGTATCGTTTATGCCCGTATGCCGATTATCAATGAGCACGGTGAAAAGATCGGGATGAAACCAGCGGGTGTTTCCGGACGGAATTTTAAAGAATTGTTAGAGGTTTGGGGAGATTTACCAACGTCAACAATCATGACACGCAGAGAATGTTTTCATCAAGTGGGGTTGTTCGATACGTCATTGGCTACCATGGAAGATATTGATATGTGGATTCGAATCGCCAAACACTTTGACCTTTATGAGATCGAAAATAAAGTTTTAGCTTATTATCGGCGGCATGAAAAACAAGAAACAACTAATAAAATAAAGGTTTATGATGGACTAGTTAGGATTTACACCAAAATTTATACTACCTATCCTGAAGCTCCTAAAAAACTGATGATTCAACGTATTGTTGAAAATCAATACACCTTGGCCAAAGAGAACTATGTAGAAGGATATTATAAAAATGCCTTTAATCATGCGTGGACTGCTATTAGGCGGTATCCTTTACTGGGATTTTTATTTATCAATAAAAATGATAATTTCTTAAGTAGATTGACTAAACCCTTTAAACCCTATGGTCTTTTGATCATGAGCTATTTAAAAAGCATATGAAAATTTGCCTAGAATCCCAATTATTAAATCATCATAAAAGGTCAGGTGTTTTGACCTATACTGAGGGACTCATTAATGGCCTCAAGCAAAATGATCAAGAAAATGAATATGAACTTGCATTTTATTCCTTAACCAGGCAACCAAAAGAGATGCCTGGTCCTGGAGATCAAAATTTCCATAAGAGTGTTTTGCGCGTTCCTGATCAGCCATTTATAGGGCGTCAATTTTTTATCGATCAATTTTTCTTACCATCATTCTTAAAGTCTCAAAAGATTGATGTTTTTCACAGACCATCAGGTTATACCATGCCTACTGTTAAAGGTGTTTTTAAAATACTAACGATCCATGATTTAAGGACTTTAACCATTGGAGATAATGTTTGGAAACAAAATATTGCTGATTACCAAAAAACAGTCAATTCCTTGGATATCTGTGTCACCGTTTCGGAGTGCACTAAGATTGACATCCTAAAGCATTTTCAAATTGATGAAAAAAAGATTAAGGTTGTTTATCTCGGGGCAGATGAACGTTTCAAACCTTCCACTCAAGAAGCTATTCAGAAAACAAAGGATAAGTATCAACTCAATGAACCATTTTTACTATCATTGGGCTCAGTTCCGCGTAAGAATCTTGATGGGATCATTCGTGGCTTCGCTCTGTCTAAGTCAAATAAAGATCACATATTAATTCTTAGCTGTAATCTTGAAACAAAAAAATATGCTGATTTGGCAGAAAACCTTGGGATGAAAGATAGGATCCGGATCCTGGACAAATTGACCGATGATGAAATCGTAACTTTATATAGCAGCTGCAGGGCCTTTGTTTTCCCATCACTTTATGAAGGATTTGGCCTGCCCATCCTGGAAGCGTTTCAATGCAAAGCCCCTGTGATCACATCAAATCTTTCGTCTTGCCCAGAAGTTGCAGGTGAAGCCGCGATTTTAGTTGATCCAAACAAAGATGGAGAGATTGCAGCTGCCATTGATCAGGTTTGTTCAGATAATAATTTAAGGAAACAATTGATCGAAAAAGGGGAACAACGCGCTAAAATATTTGGATGGAATAAATTTGCCCTGGAAATGAAGAAAATTTACGCCCTTGCATGAGGAAAAAATTATGATTGAACAATTTAAATATTTAATACAAGATCTAAAAAGATGGAAAACCACTTCTATTAAAAGTTTTTTCTATTTATTATTTGAACAAGCAATTTGGGGCACAATTTTTTATCGCATCAGCCGAGCTCTGTTTTTGATCAATATCCCGGTAATCAAGATATTCTTACGTCTTATTGCTTTTTTTATATTTAAATTTTCTGAATCAATATTTGGGGTGTCGATTCCACCTGCAACAGATATTGGCCCAGGGCTTTATATAGGGCATGCAGGTTTGGTCATGCTCAATGATGAAGTTAAAGCTGGGAAGAACCTGAGCATTGGCCCTGGCGTACTGATTGGCATGCGTGGTGGGGGAAGCCTTGGGGCACCGACCATTGGAGACGATGTTTATGTAGGGGTAGGAGCCAAAATTTTAGGGAAGATTACTGTTGGGAATAATGTACGTATCGGTGCCAATTCAGTAGTTGTTGGAAATGTTCCGAACAATGTCACGATGTTTGGTGTTCCTGCCAAGATTGTTGGCCCTGTATTTACATTCAAGAAAAAGAAGGAATAATTAATGGATGACCTAACAATTCATCATTTTGGACTAGCCAGCAATGACCTTGATCGTAGCATCGAGGTTTTTCGATCATTAGGCTATATTCCCGGAGAAATTTTTATTGATCCTATTCAGAAGGTTAAACTGGTCTTTGTTTCGAGGATCGGAGAGACGCCGATTGAGATTATCTGTGATCTCGATGAAACAGGTCCAACTAAAAATATCATTGCTAAATCAGGCAATAGCTTTTATCACGTCTGTTATGCAGTGATAGATATTGAAAAGACAATTGAAGACTTTAAAACCAAAGGTTTTATGCTAAAAGCTAAACCTGTACTTGCCACCGCATTTAAAGGCAAAAAAATAGCGTGGCTTTATAATCGTTTTATAGGACTTATTGAATTATTAGAAAAATAATAAGGCTATCGAGTAATGAAATATTCCGAAATTCAAAATATTCTCAATAAAGCTGATCTTAAAGTTCTTCCCAAATTGAACATAGTGATCTTGCGTAATATCATGATCGAATCCATGATTCCTTATATCAAATATTTGGCGTTACAGATAGGATTTGAGGCAAAGATCCAACTAGGGGAATACGACAATATTGTTCAAGAATCTTTAGGCTTTAAAAAAGATCTATTAGCAGAAAACACGGATAGTGTTTTAGTTTTTATGAAATTAGATAATCTTTCTTGGAAATTAGCCAGGAATTTTGCTTCCTTAAATGTAAAACAAATACAAGAAGAGATACATCGAATTAGAGAAACTATTCCCCATATCCTTAATGGAATCAGGAAACAGACACAAGGGATGATTTTGTGGCACTCTTTTGAGATTCCGCTGTATCCTTCCTTGGGTATTTCTGATAATCAGCACTCCCATGGACAAACTGGTGTAATCCAGGAATTGAATAATTTCTTACGAGAATCTTTAGCTCAATATCCCAATGCCTATCTTGTTGATCTTAATTTAAGTCTGAGCCGTATTGGCGCTAAAAGTTTTTACGATCAGCGTTATTGGCATATTGGACGCGCGCCGTATAGCTTGGATGCCTTAAGTGAAATTGCAACTGAAAATTTTAAATTTTTACGCCCACTTAAAGGTAAAAATAAAAAATGCCTGATTTTAGATTGTGATAATGTTCTTTGGGGTGGGATTATTGGTGAAGATGGCCTCAAGGGAATTAAATTGGGTAAAACTCATCCAGGATCAGCCTATTATGAATTTCAGGAAGAAATAGTCAATTTGTACAACCGAGGTATTTTAATCGCCTTATGCAGTAAAAATAATGATCCAGATGTTTGGGATGTTTTTCGTAATCATCCTGATATGGTTTTAAAAGATAAGAATATAGTTACTTCTCAAATCAATTGGGAAGATAAAGCGACCAATATCAGAAAAATTGCTGCACACTTAAATATTGGATTAGACAGTTTAGTATTTGCTGATGATAGTGAATTTGAAATCAATTTGGTCGCTCAAGAACTTCCTGAAGTAACTGTTATTCATCTCCCTAAAGAAAAATCAATTGAATATAAAGATATCCTTGCTTCCTGCGGTTTTTTTGACACCTTAACTATTTCAAGCGAAGACCGGCAAAGGGGAGAGATGTACAAAGCTGAGGGCTTACGTAAAGAATTACAAATCAAAACCTCTGATTTAAGTTCTTATCTAAAATCTCTTGAAATGGAAGTAGAAATCAAATTTGCTGATGATTTTACCATTCCCCGCATCGCTCAACTGACACAAAAAACAAATCAATTTAATTTAACCACCAAAAGATACTCAGATGCTGATATTAAGAATTTAACTGTAGATAAAGATACTCAAGTCTTAAATTTAAGACTTATTGATAAATTTGGTGATTCTGGCATTGTAGGAGTTTGCATATTAAAATATAAAGACGAAAAAGCCTATCTTGACAGCTTTCTCTTATCTTGCAGGGTGCTTGGTCGGGGAGTTGAGGATATTTTTATGATCCACGCGCTTAAATTAGCACAACAACGAAGGTGTAAAACTTTTATTGGTGAGTACCTACCAACAACTAAAAATATGCAGGCCAAGGATTTTCTTTTTAACCAAGGCTTTGATCAATCTACTATTTCTTATGATCTAACCCAAACATTAAGAAATGAACCTTCATTTTTTAAAAAAGTAGATTCAGTTGTTAATTTATAACAGGCCCGCTAGCCTGCCCCGCAATTTGTGGCGGGGGCTGTTGGCCTAAACACGGGGTCCAGTAAGGAGAGAGATCATGGAAGAGCACGCTTTACAGGTACGAGTTTTTAATGTAATCAGCCAGGTCATGAATATTCCTGTTGACCAAATCAATGAACATTCCTCACCAGAAAATATTGAGCAATGGGATTCTTTACAACATATGAATCTAATACTTGCTTTAGAAGAAGAACTTAAGATTAAATTTACCGATGATGAGTTAGCATCAATGGTCAATGTAGATTTGATCCTCAAGGCACTGCGTAGTAAAAACATATCTTAACAATATAGGATAGACATGGGTATTTTAGCCTTTATCAAACATCAAGCGCCATTATTACTGTATTTAGCTAGTATTCTTGTCATGCTAAAAGCCGTTACAGGCGATGGTCGCTGGGCATTATTACTCCTAACCTTCCTTATTCCTTTACGGAATATTGTCGAAAAATTCCAAGAATACCCTTTAGGTTCTTCCATTATTAATGTTTTATTCTTAATAACTGTTTTTGGCTTAATCGTCTCCTTTGCCATGCAAAAAACTAAAGGTTGGGCTCCTTCTGCATTAAATATCATGATTTTCATCATGATCAGTTACATGATTTTATCTTTATTTATAGGATCAAATTATTTATACAGTTCTTTTACCATTGATTTTTCTGAGGACAGGGTTAAAGATCTCAAGAATTTTTGTTTAATGCCGCTTCTTTTCTTTATCACCTTAAATTATATTAAAGAAAAAATATGGATCTATCGTATCCTTATTGTCATGACTATCGCGATGGTTCTCATTGAATACTATACGATTAGTCAAATCAGAGAATACTCTCTCGTTTCCAGGGATAAAATTACCGGAACCTTCCAATTCTTAGGCACCAATGAAGTGGCTGCTTTTTTTAATGAATTTACCATTGTGCTCATGAGTATTACTCTTTTTATGAAAGAAAAGTGGATCAAATGGTCTTTAATCGCGATGATCTGTATTAATATATTTTGCATCCTCTGTTTATATTCGCGGGGGGCTTATCTAGGTCTTTTTGTTGGTATATTCTTTATCAGCATGTTTAAAAATAGAAAACTCTTGATTCCTTTGATCCTGGTGGCAATTTTCTGGCAAAACATACTACCTGAAAAAGTGGTTGAACGCATCAAACAGACCACTAATGAAAATGGGCAATTAGACACGTCTTCCCAACGACGCGTAGATATTTGGAAACAAGCATTAGATCTGTTTGAAAAGAGCCCTTTAACAGGTATCGGATTTGGAGTTTTTCGTAATTTAGGATTAGATTTAGGAGACACCCATAACATCTACGTCAAACATCTGGTAGAACAAGGATTAATTGGATTGGCAATCTTCTTGATTGTGCTTAGTTGTTTCTTACGGATGGGCTATGTTTTATACAAAAAAGGGGATGATGATCTTAACAAAGGTATGGGATTAGGCTTAATGGCTTGCATTGTTGTTTTGATGATCAATAACTTTTTTGGTGATCGTTGGTCTTATCTGGAGTTAAGTGCTTATTTATGGATATTTACAGGATTAGTTGGTCGACTCATTATTATGGAGCAAGATCCAACAGACATGTCAGCCATAGAACAAAAAACTAAACCTCCAACTGTACCATTACAAAAACCTAAAAAAAAGCTACGTTATTACGATATTTAATAATGAAAATTTAATGAAAAATCGAATTAAAGAACTCTACTTTTGGCTATTAATAAGGATTAATGGGCATCATTTTTTTCGATTTATCTCTCGAAAGAAGATACTCATCGTTATGTACCACGGGATCGTCAAAGATCCAATGCCAATTCCGTGCTGGTGGCAATTACCTTACAATCTATTTAAATGGCAATTAGAATATCTAAACAAGTATTACACTGTGATGCACCTTACAGAAGTCATACAAAAAATTAAAAATAAGGAAAAATTACCTGACAATGTAGCTATTATCACTTTTGACGATGGCTTTAAGAATAATTATTCCACAGCTTTCCCATTACTGAAGGAATTAAAGCTTCCTGCAAGCATCTTTTTGACGACTGATCTCATTGGCACTGATCAACTAATCTGGACTGATGAAATTTTCCTAATGTTGGCTCAGACAAAGGTAAAAAGTATTGATTTGAGGAAATTTGGTTTGGATATTATTGAACTTTCCCCAGAAAAAGCTTTGCAAGTATTTAATATTGTTGGTGATAAATTAAAATCACTCAATCTTGAAGATAAAAATGCCATGTTCACCTATATCAAAAATACCTTATGTACTCAAATTAATGTTACGACTTATAACGATCATTTCAAACTTTTATCATGGGCAGATGTAGAAGCAATGAATTCCAGTGGACTGATTCAATGGGGAGCACATAGTGCGACCCATCAAATACTTTCCCGTTTAGATGATCCGTCATTAAATGATGAGATTAAAAATTCCTGCGCAAAGATCAGTACCTATGGTCAACAAATTTTATTTGCCTACCCCAATGGTCGACAAGTTGATTTTGATGAACGGGCCCAAAATATCCTCAAAGAATTTAATGCCTTATGTTCGCTGACAACCATTTCTGGCTTAAATACCTATTCTCAAGATCTTTATGAATTAAAACGTATCGGTGTTGGCCATGACATGACTCATGATCGTTTTAAACTTCTTTGTTCAGGTGTCCTATGATCAAGATCGTCCTTGTATCAGATTGTATCGCCAATCTAACAGGAGGGGCTGAAAAGCAAATCTTTGAACTTGCTAAAAGGCTGGATAAAAACAAATTTGATGTAACCGTCATTAGTCTTGATTGTTTAGGACAAACTTCACCCGAATGGTTCACCTCTGTTGGATGCCATTATCATCGTTTTCGTGTGGTGCGTATTTACGGCCTTTCAGGACTTATACAAGGCTTTCGATTTTACCAATATCTTAAGAAAGAAAAAACGGATATTGTCCAAACCTATCATTTTAGTTCAGATATTTGGGCAACTTTTTGGGCCAAATTAGCAGGTGTCCGTAAAATTATCTCCAATAGGCGTGATATGGGATATTGGAGAAAACCATGGCATATTTATACCTATCGATGCATCAATCGATGGGTCAACACAATCGTCGTCGTTTCTAATTCAATCAGGGATATGGTTCAATCAACGGAAGGGGAAAGCCTAGAAAAAATCAAGGTCATTTATAATGGTGTTGAATTGACCCTTAACCCTGCAACACCTTCTATAAACGAATTAAAAGATAATATTGTCATTATGCATGTGGCAAGCTTATCACCCATTAAAGGTCATATATTTCTTTTAAAAGCATTTAAAAAAACTCTTCAACAATTTAAGAATATTAAACTGGTTTTAATCGGTGAAGATATGTTAAATGGTTCCCTACAACATCAGGTCCTTGACATGGGCCTTTCAAATGATGTTTTATTTTTAGGTGAGCGCAAGGATGTCACCAGTTTATTGACTATCGCTGATATTTGTGTTCTACCGTCACTTAGTGAAGGGATGTCGAATTCCATCCTTGAATATATGGCTGCTGCCAAACCGGTTATCGCCACTAAGGTCGGGGGAAATCCGGAACTGATCCAAGACGGTTTTAATGGGCTCTTGATAGAAAAAGAAAATGTTGAACAATTAAGCCAAGCCTTAGTTGAACTTATCAAAGACAAAGAAAAACGCAAGAACTTTGGACAAAATGGATTATCCTTGGTCAAATCAAAGTTTACCATGGAAGTAATGTTAACCCAATATCAGGAATTATACGAAAATGGAAACATCAAGGTTTTACATCTTGTCAGTAGTGGTGGATTTTTTGGTGCAGAGCGGGTCATTCTAAATCTAGCTTCTCAACAAAATTCTGGTCTTGTCACAGGATGGGTTGGAGCGATCAATAATAAACACAATCCTCATTTGGAAATTATAGATGCCGCACAAAAATCAGGATTTAAAAATGTTATTTTTGATTCGAACTCTCCTATTGATCTAAACTTAATCTCTTCCATTAAAAAATTCCTCAAAGAAAATAAAATTGATATTCTACATACACATAATTACAAATCAGATATCACCGGTTTTTTAGCTACTCTAAATACCAAGGTAAAATGGGTGGCAACTATGCATGGGTGGACAAGCACAGACCCTAAAATACGTTGGTACGAATCCTTAGATAGGTTTGTCCTTAAGTTTGCCCGTAAAATCATTTGTGTTTCTGCCAATAATTCTGAAAGGCTTTTAAAACAAGGTGTGGATCAGATTAAAGTAGCTATCATCGATAATGGGATCAATGTGGCAAAATTTGATTTAATAAGATCAAATCAAAACTTAAAAACAGCTTTGGGAATTGATAATAAGGATATTGTCGTTTGCATTGTTGGACGGCTCAGTAAAGAAAAAGGCCATAAAATTCTTTTAAAGGCAATATCTTCCATCATTCCCCAATATCCTAATTTAAAATGCCTTGTGGTTGGTGATGGACCGTTAATGACGAATTTGCAAGAACTCTCAGAAAGTTTGAGAATTTCTCGTCATTTAATCTTTACAGGAAACCGTCAGGATGTCGCAGATATCTATAAGATCTGTGATATACTCGTGAACGCTTCTTATACAGAAGGGCTTCCCATGACGATCCTAGAAGCTATGGCAGCCAAGGTCACGGTCATTGCGACCAAGGTGGGTGCTGTACCGCAAGTGATTAGAAATGGTGAGAGTGGTGTTTTACTTGAAGCAGGAGATCCTGATACCTTATCCCAAGCTATAATAAGCCTTATCAAGGATGCCCAAAAAAGAACAACCATGGCCCAGCATGCTTACAACGATGTCTGTTCGCAATATGGTGAACAACGGATGGCTGAAAATTATAAAAATCTTTATCAAGGACTAATTAAATAAGATGAATATCCTCTTTATTGCACCACGATTGCCCTGGCCTTTAGATACTGGAGGGCGC